>JAEIGA010010993.1_pt1 | contig 13733 bp, 12 predicted proteins | sample 9270691 | NCBI WGS metagenome assembly JAEIGA01 (sample SAMN17057246, study PRJNA624740) | gut metagenome | biome: biome; isolation source: fecal sample | host: Bos grunniens | place: China: Xizang | collected 2019
AATCAACCCGATAGGCGTATGGTTCTCCATAGCATCAGCCTTCGTCTACGCACTCTTCATCGTCATCATCAACAGAAGCAAGGCCATCTCCACAATATCCAACTCACTTCTGACCTTCTACGCCCTACTGGTCGGAACAGTGGTCTTCTTCACGCGAAGCATATCTTCCGGCGCAGAGCTCATGACAGGGCTTGAAACAGGAGGCGCATGGCTCAATCTCATCGGACTCGCAGTCCTGCCTACCATCGTCTCCACAGCAACCCTGGCCATCGCAACAAGGAACATCGGAGCAACCAAAGCCTCCGTCCTCGGAGTCTTCGAACCGATCACCGCCATACTTGTCGGCACCCTCGTCTTCGGAGAAGTACTGACAACGAACATCATCACCGGAATCCTCATCTCCGTTGTCGCTGTAACGTTTATGATTTTGGTTACTAAACGATAGGGGCTTTTTGGAAGAATGCGAATGTATATGGATAAAATTTCTTATCTTCGTTCTTTCCCGAAAAATTCGTACTGCATTCAAAGTAGATAGTCATGAATAATATTGTTTATTTTGATTTGGAGGTAAGCAACAATGGTAAGATTCTAGACATTGGAGCTGTCAACCAAAATGGTGACACATTTCACTCTTCTGTATTAGGTGAATTCTTGGAATTCATATCTTCCGCAGAATATCTGTGCGGCCACAATATTGTTTCACATGACATCAACTATCTGAAACCGTACCTCAAGAAGTCATACAAACTAATCGACACACTATACCTGTCCCCTATCCTTTTTCCAGAAAGGCCATACCACAACTTGGTCAAGGATGACAAGATCATCTCCGACCAGCTCAACAACCCACTCAGCGACTCTCTGAAAGCAAAACAGCTTTTCGAAGACGAGCTTGAACGTTTCAATAGCCTTTCGGAAAATGTCAAAAGGGCTTACTACGATCTGTTGAGCGGAAGCGGTCACTTCAAAGGATTCTTTGACTTTGTACAATACAGTATCAGTCGGCTTTCATACCTGTTCAACTCAAAAGCAGACAACATATCCGACATCTTGAAAGATATGGTATGCAGCAAGGCCGATATCAGCCGAATTGTAGACTCCACCCCTACCGAACTAGCATATGCTATAGCTATAATCAAGACTGGTGACAGATATTCAATCACCCCGGCATGGGTGAAGCATCAATTTCCTTTAGTCGATAATATAATCCACAAACTCCGAGGAATAAACTGTGGCGAGTGCAGATATTGTCGCGAACACCTTGATGCCAGAAAGATGCTGAAGCGTTGGTTCGGATATGACGGTTTCAGAACATTCGATGGAGAATCACTTCAGGAAGATGCTGTGAACGCAGCGATACAGGGAAAATCACTACTTGCCATCTTCCCTACAGGAGGCGGAAAATCCTTGACATTCCAACTGCCGGCACTCATTGCAGGTGAAGCAACCAAGGCTCTAACCGTGGTCATATCGCCTCTGCAGTCCTTGATGAAAGACCAGGTCGAAAACCTTGAGAAGAGAAGCATTGCAGAAGCAGTATACATCAACGGTCTGCTCTCTCCAATCGAAAGGCAGCAGGCATTTGAACGCATCATATCTGGCGAAGTATCACTTCTATACATCGCCCCAGAACAATTGAGATCCAAAACATTGGAAAAGGCACTGCTAGCACGTGCAATCAACAGATTCGTGATAGACGAAGCACACTGCTTCTCAGCTTGGGGCCAGGACTTCAGAATCGAATATCAGTATATAGGAGAATTCCTTAGGGACATTCAGCAGAAAAAGGGATTGGCTCAGCCAATTCCTGTATCGTGTTTTACAGCCACTGCTCGCCCTAAAGTAATCAGCGACATCATAGACTACTTCGACAGGGTCAATGGCATCGCTTTGGAAAAATTCACAACTGCTGCAACTAGAACAAATCTCCGTTACACCGTACTTCAACGCGATAACAAGAACGAAAAGTACACAACCCTACGCTCCCTGCTCCAATCAAAGGATTGCCCTTCGATTGTATATGTTGCACGAACAAAATCAGCAGAAAATATTGCAGAGCAGCTGAGAAACGATGGTCTTGACGCAAGAGCATTCCATGGTCAGATGGACACTATGACAAAGGTGAGGAATCAAGAGGACTTCATCAACAACAAGGTCAGAATCATCGTCGCAACATCTGCTTTTGGCATGGGCGTAGACAAGAGTGACGTTGGGCTAGTGATACACTATGACATTTCCGATTCTCTGGAGAACTATCTTCAGGAAGCAGGACGAGCAGGCCGCGATGTTCATACCGAAGCGGACTGCTATGTTCTATTTAATGACGATGACCTCAATAAGCATTTTATCCTGCTGAATCAGACCAAGCTCACGCTCAGCGAGATAAATCAGATATGGAGAGCGATAAAGGCATTGACTAAAAACAGAGACACCATCTACATCTCCCCTCTGGAGGTAGCAAGAAAGGCTGGCTGGGAAGAGATGATGGACATAGAAACCAAGGTCAAAAGTGCAATCAATGCCCTTGAAACAGCAGGCTATGTCAGACGCGGCATGAATAGTCCACGTATCTTTGCGACCAGCATCATACCGAAGTGCTTCGAGGATGCCGCACAGCGCATAGATACATACGGAGAATTGACCGAGGAGGAAAGAGTAAACTGCAGGCGAATAATAAAATCCCTTATTTCTCAAAAAAGCAGAGCCTCTGCTGGGAATAATGAAGCTGAGTCAAGAGTAGACTATTTGTCCGACATGCTTGGCATAGAGACATCTATGGTAATCCAAGCCATTGAGTCTATGCGTAATGCAGGCATATTGACTCGAGACAACGACATGACGGCATATCTGCGCAAGAAACTTATCAACGAACTAGGCTATTATACCAAACTCGAACAACTCTTGCTCTCATATATCGAAGAAAACGGATCTTCCATTGACCTTAAGATATTCAACGAATATGCAATTGAAAACGGCATCAAGAAGTCCAAGATCAAAGACATCAAGACACTGATATTCTTCTGGCAGATACAGGACTACACACAGAAAGCAGTCCGTCAGAATGACATCGATAAGATGAACCTCGTCTTGTGTGACAATGCATCTCGTCTGCAGGAACGTATTACCACAAGGGCAGAAGTGTGCGGCTTCATAATTTCAGAAATGGAGAAGATGGAGAATCTGACTCCTACTCAGGAATATGCAACCGTCAACTTCTCAATGTCAGCACTGTTGGAAAAATACAACAGTAACTCAAAACTCTACAGCCACGAAATCAAGAGTGAAAACATCCAGGAAGCCCTCCTCTTCCTTTCCAAGACCGGTATCATAAGCATCGAGGGTGGATTCATGGTCATATATAACAAGCTGCAGATTGAACGATTAGCAGACAGAAATCTGCAATATAAGAAAGAGGATTATAAGAACCTAGATGCCTTCTACAAGCAGCGCATCCAACAGATTCATATTGTAGGAGAGTTTGCAAACATGGTCGTAAAGGACTATGACAAGGCCATGATATTTGTCAAGGATTACTTCTTCATGGATTTTAAGGCATTCATAAAGAAATATTTCGATTCTGACAGACAAAAGGAAATTGCCCAGAATGTCAGTCCTAGAAAATACAATGAAATATTCGGTTCACTGACAGAAACACAGCATAAGATCATCTCAGATAAAGAATCAAGGTTCATTGTAGTCCCTGCCGGCCCGGGAAGTGGAAAAACCTATGTGCTTGTCAGGAAGCTCGCATCGCTGATCCTGATGGAAGACATAAAGTCCGAGAAATTGTTGATGCTAACCTTCTCGAGAGCAGCAGCATCAGAGTTCAAAAAGAGATTGACAGAGCTGATAGGCAATGCTGCCAAATACGTAGAGATCAAGACATTCCACTCATATTGCTTCGACATCCTCGGCCAAAGAGGCACGTTGGAGAAGTCCGAAGAGATTGTGAAGGCCGCAACAAGAGAAATCGCCGAGAACAGAGTTGAGATCAGCCGCGTAACAAAGTCAATTCTGGTCATTGATGAGGCGCAGGACATGAGCACTGACGAGTTTGAGTTGGTAGAAGAATTGATAAAGAGAAACGAAGATCTCCGAGTCATTGCCGTGGGAGACGATGATCAGAACATCTATGCATTCAGAGGTTCAAACTCCATACATCTGAAACATCTGCTCACCAGATATGGAGGTGTGCAATACAACATGCTTGAGAACTTCAGGAGTAACAAACGCATCATAAAATGCGCAAACGACTTTGCTCGATGCATACCAAACAGGCTGAAGAATTCCCCTATCATTGCCACGCTCAAAGACGACGGAGATGTTCGATTTACGCTCCATCAATGCGAAAACTATGAGGAAGCAATCGTAAAAGACATATTGTCAAGGAAACCTATCGGAACTACAGGAGTACTAACATCCAGAAATGAAGATGCGCTGATCATTGCAGCTCTTCTGAACAGGAATGGCCAGAAAGCACGATTAATCCAATCAAACGAAGGATTTTCACTATCCGATCTGGCAGAGCTGCACATATTCATAAGGATAATCAAGGAGCAGACAACGAGTGTCATATCCGAAGCCATATGGGAGAGCGCCAAGCAGCAGATCAGAGCAAGGTTCAGAAACAGCACTGACCTGAATACTGCACTAAGATGCATCAATGCGTTCGAGACAGAATACAGCATAAAATACGTCTCTGACCTGGATAATTTCATCCTCGAATCAGACATCGCAGACTTTGACGAGAGGGCTCAAGAAGAGATCGTCGTATCGACCATACACAAATCAAAAGGCCATGAATACGACAATGTATTCATTTCGCTCAAAGGAATGCAGTATGTTTCTGACGACGAAAAGAGAGCGATCTATGTAGGACTCACAAGAGCCCGCCATACATTGTCTGTGCATTCAAACGTAGACCTTTCACGATTCATGAACCTGACGTCTGCAGATTTCATGGTAGACGCGAACACCTATGCTGAGCCGGATGAGATCATGATGCAGCTTTCACATAGGGATGTCGTACTAGCAATGTTCATGGGTAAAACTGCTCTTATAGAAACCCTGCACGCAGGACAGGAAATAAGTATAAACGACGTATACGCAGAAGTAGCTCAACGCAACAGAACTGTAAAGATCCTCAAATTTTCCGAAGCATTCCGTCGCAAGATGTCCCAGCTTATAGAAAAGGGCTACCAACCTCATAAAGTCAGTATAAGACACATAGTATACTGGAGATACGAAGAAATCGAGGAAGAAACCACTAAACGAATTGAGATTCCGATTGTGTTACCGGAGATTTTGTTTAGGAAATCGTAAATAATGTAGGAATACCCGCGCTATTAATAACACGTTGCACAAAATCAAGATATCAAGGTCTCTATCTTTGACAGTATTCCTTCATCTGCGGGAAGCCATTGCACAGAATGAAGCTTCTCTTTAGTGAGCCATACTGCAGCTTCATGTTCGTTGAGATGCATTGATTCTGACAGCAAAGTGCACACGAAACAGTGCATTGTAAGATGGAAGTTTGGATACTCCCACTCGACGGTCTCAAGCAGCTCACCAACTGATATTTCTGCGTCTAATTCCTCGAGAATCTCACGGACTAGAGCCTCTCGTAGGCACTCCCCTTCTTCGATCTTTCCACCGGGGAATTCCCACCAACCTTTAAAATCTCCATACCCTCTTTGGGTAGCAAAGACTTCACCATCCTTAAGAATTATCGCTGCAACAACTTCTATCGCTTTCATATTAGGCAATCCACTTAAAATCATCCATTAGATAATCTGGCAACTCCTGATCCATATGTATGTCGTATAAGATAGAACCATTGGTAGTTGCACCCTTGCGAGGATTTGTCAGTTTTCCTGTACCAACATATGTAAATGGCAGGGTAATACCATTTTCAGACTTAACCTTTCTAACAAAGACATATACTTTTTTTGCCTGCTTCTGACGTTCCTCTTCGGCTTTGCTTATGCGAGCAATACTTTCCCACTGAAAAACATCTGCAGACAAGAACTTATCTTTATAATTCAATGGATCATCTTCAGTTCTATCTTTCTTCAGTCCAGCGAACACATACATGTTACCATCCTTATAATATGTTCCTAACTGATTATGCTTTGGATTTTCAAGGATTTTCAATAGCGCCTGATCTTGTCTATAATCCTGCCACATCAAGAAATTATCCTCATTCTCATCATGATACCTTGCAGTAAAATCGGTAATTCCGTATTGAAGAAGATCAGATATAAACTCCTTGAACTCCGGCTCAATTGCACAATTTATCTTGAGCACGCCTTGAGTTTCTACTACCACACCATTTTCCTGCAAGAACCTTAACGCATGTTCAGTTTGCTCTATAGGATTATCCTTTATTTCTTCTACCAGTGCAGTATGAATAGTATCTTTTGACAATTCTTCCTCAAGTAATTTCTGGATGATAATATACTCATGTCTTCTTACTAACGGCAACAAGCTTGACAGATAATTGAGCACATTTACTTGCTTCGAAGTAAATAGTGGCAAATTATCCTCCTCAATTCCTTTCAAGAAGTTATAGTAAGACTCCGTCTTGTGCCCTCCGATCTTTATCTTCATAAACTTCAGAAGGTTTGGAGCATAATCGCTATTAAGATAGTCCATATGCTTTGGATATGTTGGAGAATTAAGATAATTCTTGAAATTAAAATAATCCGTCTTCATGTAGCGAAGACTATTGAAGTTCTCATTTTCAATACTCTCAACAATCTCCTCCTTAGATAGACTGTCAATTGAAATCTTAACACCATATGCATCAAGGCCCAATGGCTTGAAATCCTTTAGTATCATTGACTTCAACAACTTCTTCTCAAGAATTGAATTACGTGACAGACTTCCCAAAGCTAGGGCAATATGAACGCTCCTCTTATAGTTATTTCCTATGAAGTCTAGAATAGTCACGTAGTCCTTACCTGGGTACTTACGCAGTCCTCGACCAAGCTGTTGAATAAAAATGGTACTAGACTCCGTTGGACGCAGAAAGAGCACCATATTGACCCCAGGAATATCGACTCCCTCATTCAATATGTCAACGGCAAATAAAATCTCCAGGTCCTTATTATCGTTTTGCAGATCATTGAAAGCACGAATTCGTTCACCTGTCTTATTCTTACCACTCAAAAAAGCGGTATGATAGTATTCGCTTAAATTCTCTGCCATCATTCTGGCATGCTGTATATTGCGGCAGAACGCCAATGCCTTAAGCTTCTGTCCCTCTTTTCTATGTGCCTCTATCTGCTGATGAATGAATTCACAATTACTTGTATCTGACATTTGGGCGATCAAACGACGCTCAGCAGAGTCAGACAAACCATAATCGACAAGTTCATCACGTATTCCATAATAGTGGAACGGAACAATAAGGTCATTTATGATAGCATCGCGAAGCCTCAGTTCAAATGGAATATTATCACCAAACAGACCAACAACATCTTGATTGTCCATTCGATTTTCTGTAGCTGTCAGTCCAAGCATGAACTCTGGTTCGAAATACTCTATAATCTTTTTATAAGTATCTGCGACAGCGTGATGGCACTCGTCAATGATTATATAATCAAACTCATCCTTCCTGAACGAATCCAGAGATTTACACATGCTCACATTTGTAGAGAACAAGAAATCAGCCTCAATTTCTTTTGCTTCTCCTGTATATAATCCACATACCTTCTGCCCATTAAAGATATCCTGAAATGTATCCAATGCACGACGAAGAATGGATCCTTCATGAACTATATATAGCAACTTCTTTGGAGCAAAGTTCAATGCGTCGAAAGCAGCCAGATATGTCTTTCCAGATCCAGTAGCAGAAATGATAAGCGAACGTTGTATTCCCAAAGCTCTATTACGATTGAGCTCTTTCAATGCCTTGCGCTGCATATAATTAGGCACTATGCGTTGGTCCACAACATCATAGTCCATATCCCAGCGCTCAATTGCGAAACTTATCTTTTCACCATAAATGCTTATCCGATCTGAATCTAACTTGAAAGTCTCGCCCCACAAATAATCAAATTCTGCCACAGCACTTTTGTACACATCACTATCCTTCGGGCAGTTCACCACCAAATCCCACTCAATATTTTTCAGAAGTGCGTAACGTGTAATATTCGATGAGCCAATAATTATTTCAGATCTATCCTCAAATTCAAAGAAATAGCCCTTTGTGTGAAATCCATTAGTTGAATAAGTACGGATATCAAAGAAACATTCATCATCTAAATGGCATTCAAAATTATCGCACCTAAACGATAAATTAAGCAACCACTTCAAGGATTCAACATCCGTAAAGTTCTGATAAGTAGAAGTTATCAGTTTGCCCTTAGCACCTCTTTCAACAGCTGCCGCAATATCATTCTTCAACAAATCCAAGCCAGCTTTCTTTATAAAGCTGACTGAAAAATAGAACGAGCTGCACGACCTGAGATTGGATTGAATGGTTGCCAGAAACGTGATATCCGTATAGTTGGTAATAATTGATGATTTCATATTGTTCAAGGAGATAAACAAAGATAAAGAAAATTAGGGTCTGATCAAAGGTTGTAGATAGATTTTAAATTGTAACAATATTACCAATTGAAAAGAGAAGGACCAAGTGCCCAACTTCGATAAAAAAGCAGTACCAATTATCAAACTGTTTCCCTAAATTTGCAAACCCCCAACCCATAAAATCATGTCCACCCTCCAACGAGCAATAGAAATAGCGACTCTGGCGCATCAGGGTCAGGTCGACAAGGGCGGCAATGATTACATCGGTCACCCGCTTCGCGTGATGGAGATGGGAAAGACTGAGAATGAGAGGATCGTCGGCGAGCCGGTGGACGCTGTCATCGTGAGGATGAAGAAGTTAGGAATCTAATGATAATAAGGAAATACAAAATGAACAAGACAGTATTGATAACAGGCGCTTCCAGCGGAATCGGAGAAGGATGCGCACGCAAGTTCGCTTCACAGGGAGCGAGGCTGATCCTTAATGCGCGCAGCACAGACAAGCTCAATGCGCTTGCACTCGAGCTGAAGGCAAAGCATAATGCAGAGTGCTATGTCATGCCTTTTGACGTATGCGACCGCAAGGCGGCTGCAGAAGCGCTCGAGGCACTCCCCGACGAATGGAAGGCGATTGACATTCTGATCAATAACGCCGGACTTGCAGTCGGTGTAGACAAGGAACACGAAGGCAATCTTGACGAATGGGATGTGGTGATCGACACTAATGTGAAAGCACTGCTGTGCATGACCCGCCTTGTAGTACCTGGAATGGTCGAGCGAGGCAGAGGCCACATCATCAACATCGGATCCATTGCAGGCGACGCCGCATATCCGGGCGGAAGCGTATACTGCGCTACCAAGGCTGCCGTGAAGGCTTTGTCTGACGGTCTGCGAATTGACCTTGTCGATACTCCGCTTCGCGTGACCAATATCAAGCCAGGGCTTGTGGAGACCAATTTCTCTGTGGTACGATTCCGTGGAGATCAGGACAAGGCGGACAATGTATATAAGGGGATCCACGCACTGTCTGGTGACGACATCGCTGAAGTGGCCTACTTCGCTGCATCAGCACCGGAACACATGCAGGTAGCCGAAATCCTCGTCATGCCTACCAATCAGGCAACAGGAACCATTGTCTCTAAAAAATAAGTATCTAGTCATTTGGCATACCCGGCGAACATTTCATAGACAGAGAATAAAGACTTAAAGTAGAATAAACCATGAACTTTACAGGAATTATCGTAGGACTTGCAACATTCCTCATAATCGGAGTATTTCATCCGATCGTAATTAAAGCAGAATACTATCTTGGAACTAAATGCTGGTGGATGTTCCTTCTTGCAGGAATCATCTTCGGTGCTGTATCTTTGCTGGTCAGCAACCTGATTGTATCCACTATCCTCGGTGTTACAGCCTTCTCTTCATTCTGGAGCATTCTCGAACTTATCCATCAGAAGGAACGCGTAAGAAAAGGCTGGTTCCCCGAGGGTCCGGGACATAAGAGATAAATCCTACCGATTAAACCTTCCTGCCCAAGCCTTGTCTAAGTAGATGAGTACTCAGAAAAATATTGTTGAACCCATTTAACTGACAAAGCTATGAAGAGAAGAATTCTAATGGTATCAGCTATGATACTCCTCCTCGGTTCACAGATGCAGATGTCTGCACAGAAGAGATGTGGATCGGACGACAAAAGACCTGGCATGGAGATGCTCGTTAGCAAAAGACCAGGCGGACCTAAGATTGAAAAAGCTATTTGTCAGAGTGACATAATGAGGGTGCAGGAGATCTACTGGACAAAGTACAGGGTCAAGCTCTCAAAGAAAGAAGCCGAAAAGATTGTGCTGGCAGAGAGCAGAGACAGGCATAGGTACGATTTCGCACACAGATGGCCATCTCACAGAAAACCAGCTTTCGGAGCACAGCACAAGAGCCCAGGAGGTCCTCAGAAAGATCACAAGAAGTAAAGAAAGTCAGCCTTCAGGCTGATTTTCTTTATTTTGACCTTCATCAAAAACCATTCGTCCCCGATTTTCAACCATTCGTCGGATTTCTACAAAGGCACTGTTGCACATATAGAAAAAAGTCGTACCTTTGCACCCGAGTTAATCAAGAAGCTTATCATAAGCGACTGTAACTCAATTGGTTATTAGTTTTAGTGTTATTAATTATGTGGTTAGTTCGAGACGTCCCCGCGCGAGCGGCGAAGTCTCTTTTTTTTGCTATTTACCCACAACATTTTCCGGATTGTTCTTGACTCTCTCAACCATGATCATCTGAGCGCAAAGCCTGGCCTGGTGCCAATCGCTTTCAAGAAGCGCTTCCAGTACTTCGTATGGCGCATCCTTATGCCTTTCAGCGATCTTTTTCTTTTCGGTAGGAAACGAGCGAAGTTCACGACAAATCCTGGAATACTCTTTGGCTAGATTCAGCGTCTGCAGGGACAGGTGACAATATCCATCCGGATTCTTGATCAGATAGTCCTGATGATACTCTTCTGCAGAATAGAAGCACGTCAGAGGCAGTTTTTCTACTGCAAGGGGTTCATCAAACCTTGCCTGAACTTCTTGCCACACCTGCTCTACAATCTCCTTGTCTTCCTCGCATACCCAATAGATTCCGGTCCGATATCTGGTTCCGACATCACCGCCCTGACGATTCAACAGGAGCGGGTCAATGGACCTGAAGAACATACGGCAAAGGGTCTGCAAAGAAACCAAAGTCTCATCGTATACGACCTTGACACACTCCACATGACCGGTCTGATCTGTGTATACCTCTTGGTATGATGGGTCGGCCAGACTGCCGTTAGCATAACCTACGACAGTATCCTGAACTCCTTCTAATTGCCTCATGTAATGTTCTGTACCCCAGAAACATCCTCCTGCCAGATATATCGTCTTCATTATAGTCTCTTTATTACCTTGCATGGGTTTCCGACTGCGACAACGTTGTCCGGAATGTCTTTAGTAACGACTGAGCCGGCCCCAATGGTCACGTTATTACCGATAGTTACTCCCGGGAGTATGGTCACACTTCCTCCTATCCAGACATTGTCTCCTATAGTAACAGGTTCCGCCCATTCGATACGGGTGTTTCTTTCCACGGGATCGGTGCTATGACAAGCAGTATAGATGCTTACGTTAGGGCCAATGAAACAGTCGTCACCGATAGTCACCTGTGCTTCATCAAGGATTGTCAGATTGAAGTTTGCGAAGAAGCGCCTGCCTACACTTATCTGCTTGCCGTAGTCGCAATAAAAGGGCTGGTTGATGATGATTTCATCATCCCCGATATGTCCCAAAAGTCCTTTAAGTATGCTGAGCCTTTCCTTTGTGGCTGAAGGGGATATGGAATTATACCTATGTATGATTTCCTTTACTGTATTGAGTTCTTCAAGCAGCTGCTGGTCTACTGCGGAATATGTCATTCCCGCAAGCATCTTTTCCTTTTCTGTCATGGCGTTCATTTACGGTTAGATCGATTGCTAAGTTAAGGAAAATTTCGCTAATTTTGTGTGAAACATCTAATAGTTGAAATATGGTACCAGAATGGGCAAAGGAAATGAACTGCGCAGTCACAGTGTGTGACAAGGAAGGAGTGATCCTGTATATGAACGACAAGGCAAAGGAGACATTCGCCTCTCACGGCGACCTGGTCGGCAAAAGCCTGATCCCATGCCACAGCGAGCGCTCCCGCGGCATCATCGCAGACCTGCTCGCCACCGGCGGAAGCAATGCATATACCATCCAGAAGAACGGTGTGAAGAAGATGATCTACCAGACAGCGTGGAAGGAGAACGGCGAAGTCGCAGGACTTGTCGAGATCTCCATGATCATCCCTGAGGAAATGCCGCACTACGTAAGATAAGCTTATGAGCACTCTTGAAAGAGCCATAGAAATAGCCACACAGGCACATGAGGGACAGGTCGACAAGGCCGGCAATGCTTACATAGGCCATCCGCTTCGTGTAATGGAGATGGGCAGGACCATCGAGGAGAAGATTGCAGGGGTTCTTCATGATATCGTGGAAGACACTCCGTGGACATTCGAGATGCTGGAGGCCGAAGGATTTGATCCGGAAATCATTGCGGCCTTGAAGTGCGTGACAAAGATTTCGGAGAATGAGGATTATGATTCTTTCATAGAGCGTGTCAAGAAGAATCCTCTCGCCGTTGCAGTCAAGATCAACGACCTGACAGACAACATGGACATCCGCCGTCTCCCCTATTTGAGCGACAAGGATGTCAAGCGTCTGAAGAAATATCTGAAGGCATATAAGAAACTGGTCGGAGAGCCCGTATATTCCGTGTACGCATGTCGTCAGGAGCACCCCAATGCATTTGACCCATGGACAGAAGAGGCTGACCTTGAATTGGGACGCATGTGGGATGAAGGCAAATCAATAGACGAAATAGCATTTCATTTTGGCCGTAAGCCAAGCGCCATCCTGGTGCGCATGAAGAAACTTGGGATCTGATCGTTCAAAGCATAATGAGCAAGAAGAAGGTCATATCTGATTTTGGTGATCTGAAGGGGAAAATTTCCTTTTCGGAGACATCAGTCAGTGCGGCCGGGACAGAACCTTGTGAGGTGCAGGCCGTGGGAGCAAGAAAGACCAGGGAAAGCAAGCAAGGAGAGCTGCATGTAGGCCAGAGTGTCGTGCTGATGGACTCGGACCTACGAGGAAAGATAGTACAGCTCGGAAAGAAGGTCACAATAGAACTCGAAGACGGACTTATGATCGAAGCCGCTTATGGAGAGTTTGCCGTAACCTGCGAAACTGAAATATCAGCCCTGAAGCAGACCAAGGCAAAGGCCGGAAAGAAGACAGAGGTAAAGGTCAGCAAGCCAACCATGTCTACAGGGAAACTGGAACTCACCGTAGACCTGCACATCGAGGCAATCACAGGCGGTAGAAGCGTCCCGAAGGGACAGCATCTGCAGTTCCAGATGGACACCTTTAGAAGGACGATCAGAGATAACATGCGCCATAAAGGCATGAAGATCACCTTCATACACGGAATCGGAGACGGCACCCTCAAGGCAGCGATACGAAAGGAACTGGATGAGGTCTATGCTCTCAGATGTTCATATTCGGTCGGCGACCCGGCAGTAACGACAGTAACAATCATTTAACGAATAACCACTAAACTGATCACTAATGAAAAAGACAATCCTGATCATGTGCCTGGCAG
>JAEIGA010010994.1_pt1 | contig 13733 bp, 17 predicted proteins | sample 9270691 | NCBI WGS metagenome assembly JAEIGA01 (sample SAMN17057246, study PRJNA624740) | gut metagenome | biome: biome; isolation source: fecal sample | host: Bos grunniens | place: China: Xizang | collected 2019
ACCCCCCTGTCATTTTGCACAAAAATTCCCCTTCCGCAAGGCAATTTTTTGTGCAATTTGCACAAAAACCACATGTCAATAGGCAATATTCACAAAAATAACGGGCATATATTGCTATATACCCGTCATTTTTTGTGCATTTTGCACAAATTCGTCATTTTGCACAATTATTTACCTGCCGGTTTTGTGCAGGTTGCACAATTCACATTATGCGTTCATTTGATATACTAATAGGAAGGGGGTGATACTATGACTATAAACACATGCAAGGATTGCAAAGATCGACGTCCTGCATGTCACGATACATGCGAACGGTATAAAAAGCGCATTGAGGAATACCGCAAGGAAAAAGACATGCTTTATCGTATGTATCAGTATGCACGTTCATATCGTACGATTGCAGAAGCGCATAAAAGGGGGTTTTAAGACATGGCTGCAGTATACAGTAATGAGTTACGCAAGTTAGCAAAGGCAATGAATCAACGCATGCTTGAATTAGAAAAACGGGGAATGAACAGCCCCGCTTATCAATCAATACAAGCCCGTCTTGCTGCGATGGGCAGACCCAAAAATAAAAAGGGCGTATATCGTTTTTCCGAAACGGGTAAATTTAAAAATAAAAATGAGATGACTCAATACAAAGCCATGCTCGAGCGTTTCAAAGCGCAGGAAACGTCTAAAATATCAGGCTATAAGCAGTACAGGAAAAGCGTGCTTGAAGGGCTGCAGGAGCGTTATGATTATGAAGCTATGGGACTTTCTGACGATGACGTTTTGGCATTTTGGGAAGCTATGCCCGATAACGAACGTGACCGAATTTATGGATCTGACGAAACATTTATTATCGTTGCTGCCTATACCCGCAACGTAAAAGCGGGAAAGATTCGGAATGATAACGCATTAAGTATGAAGGAACTCGTTGAGCGTATCAATTCATCAAAATCATTGACGCAGGCACTTGACAAATTAGGTATAGACATGCGTCAATACATGGACTTTAAGCAGGGAGTAATAAACAATTTAGGGGGCTTTTAAATGCTTAACTCATGCGTTAAGACCAAAGACGGAACGCAGCCCATACGGGCATATACAAAAGACGAATTAATATTGTTACCTGTGAAGTTTGAAAAGTGGGGGCAGAATAAGCAGATGTATGAGTACTCCGCAGACTTTGCTGTTTTGGATACGGAAACAAGTCACAGTGATCTAATGCACGGGTGGGTTTATCAATGGGCTGTCAAGTGGAACGGTCAATATATTTACGGGCGTAAACCGTCGGAATTAATAGCATTCCTGCAGAATATGCAGGAATACTATCAGCTTCACTCCCGCAGGCGTATTATCATTTATGTGCATAACCTTGCCTATGATGCACAGTATCTCAAGTTATGGCTGCAGCAGTTGGGCCCGCTTAAAGTAATGGCAACGGACGCACACACTTTCTTGATTATAGATGTGGGCGGTTTTCGTTTCCTATGTTCTTTTAAATTAAGTAACATGTCTTTGGACATGTTCTCTAAAACCTATGCGGAAAAGTATATAAAAGCAGTCGGGGAAATAGATTATACGCTTGTGCGCTATCAGGACACACCATTGGATGAATCAGACTGGCTTTACATGTTTTCGGATATTGCGTCACAATATGACGCGCTGACGGAATATCTGAAGATAAACGGATATGACCGCGCATACAAAGCCCCGTATACTTCAACGGGTTTTGTCCGTGCCAACTGCCGAAAAGCAGCATCGACCGCACTGAACTGGCACAAAAAGTTTCTGACGTCCGCGCTGACGCTTGAACAATATCAGCAGTGCCGTCAGGCATTCATGGGCGGTATCACAATATGTTCATGGAAATATGAAGGGCAGACTGTACGGGTCGGGGTCGATGATGTCCAAAAAATCGGACACAAAGATTTTACAAGCAGTTATCCCGCACGTCAGATGCTCGATTATTTCCCGAAGGGTAAGGGTTTTTGGTGGGGTGAAGTCACAAAAGAAAACATTGATTTCGTACTAAATACATACTGCTGCGTTTTCCTGCTGCATCTGCAGGGGGTCAGGCTTAAGGCGGGTGTTACAGCCCCTTATATACCTTCGAGCAAATGCATCGGTCTGAACCCAAAGGATAAAAGCGTATTAAAGATAAACGGCAAAATAGTAACAGCTGATGATCTGTGGATAATGGTGACTGAAATTGATTATAAATGGATAAAACGTCAATATACCGCAGATGATCAGCAGATAATGAACATGCTGTGCTTTAACCGTGGCAAAGCACCCGCATGGCTGCAGTCGGAAGTTATGAAATATTTTACCCTTAAATGTACGACCGATAAGAAATTGAAGCTGTATAACTGGGTAAAATCCCTGCTTAACGCCATTTACGGAATGACTGCGACTTCTATATGTCGTGATGAATGGGACTTTGACAAAGGGGTCATTAAAAAAGGAACGCCCAATCATGCTGCGCAGATACGGAAATTCTATTCAAGCAGAAATAGTTTCATGCCGTATCAACTGGGCGTATGGACAACAGCACACGCCCGTAATGCCTTGATGGAAATGATTGAAGCAGTAGGATATGACAATTTCTTATACTGTGATACTGACAGTGTTTTTTATATCAGCACGCCCGAAATAGAAAAGCGTCTTGACGATATGAATAGATTGATACGGTCACGGGCAGAAGCAGCAGGGGCGGTCGTTGGCAATAAGGTGTTAGGGCTTGCCACAGATGAACCCGAAATAACCGCATTCCGTGGGCTGCATGCAAAGTGCTATGCAGTAGAAGAAGCAGGAAAAGGGCTGCAGGTGACCATTGCGGGAATACCCAAAAGGGCAATCAAATGGATAGACGGAAGTCCCATAACAATGACGAACGCCGAAGAATTAGGGGATATCGAAAACCTGCAGGACGGTTTTATCTTTAAGCATTGCGGGGGAACACGCACGATATATATTGAGGAAGAACCGCACGAAGAATATATAAACGGACATATGACCGAAGTGAGCAGCGCTGCTATCATTGAGAATATCGAAAAAGAAATAAACAACACCATGTGGACGCATGACACAGATTATTCAATTTTGCACATAGAATGCGCTGAAAGTTTGTGAATTTTGTCGATATACTATTTACATAATATTTGATAGTATATACTATATAAATATATTATAGCCCTGCGGGGCGGGAAGGTGGCACAATGACAATATACACAGTAGGAGCGCTTGCATGTAATGCAATTATATGGGCAGTCATGTTTGCAGACATTCTGCACGACTTATTCAAGGGGGTACGAAATGGTAAGGATTGAAGTAGACGGTGACAGCACAGCCCTTGAACTGCAGGGCGAAGGGTCGAAGTTAAGCATTGACGTTTGTTTTGCGATGAATGCAGCTGTCGGGGCGCTTCGGGAGCTTGGAAAATCAGACCAGTTTATCAGGGCAGCGTTTGAAATCTGCATGAACAAAGATAAATGATTATGTTTGTTATCTCCATATTGTGTGCAGCCCTTCTGCTTGTGGCAGCATGGGCAGGGGGCTGCAGCCTGCATGACAGGCAGACTAAAAACTTAATACGTGAAGCACGGCGTTTACGCCGATATAATAAGATAATGGAGCGCACGACTCCCGAACGTGCAGAAAGTGAGCAAGACGATGGCAACAAAGTTTGAAGCAAAGGGCAAGGGCAAGGCATCAGGATTCGCACCCGTGGACGGCGTGGTTTCTTCCTTTGAAGTGAAGAACCCAAAGGCTTTTGACTGGGGCACGACTTTTACCTTAGTACTTAACGGGATGGAGATTCACGGCTGCAAGGTAGCAGAACGCAAGGACGGAAACTCCTTCATTTCCTTCCCGTCATATAAGGGCAAAGATGGCAAGTGGTACAGCTATGTATACTTCCGATTCAGTGAGAAGGACACGGACGAAATCCTTAAGGAACTGGCAGAGCAGCTTGCATAAAAATACATACTTCCTATATAATAAAGGCAGGACGATTTGTCCTGTCTTTATTATTTTACAAAGGGGGTAAAAACATGGGCATGTATCAAATTGTTTTGATTGACAGGAATGAGCGTCGGCAGGGAATCAAAAAACTTTCTGCTGCGTTTTCGGTGCTGATGCAGAATCCCGAAGATTCAATTCTGAAAATCGACAAAGAAACAAAAGGGGACGGTATATATTATACCGCTACTATTGAAAGCAGACAGGGGGTGTGATATGGCTGTATTGATAGGACACGCGCGCATCAGTGAAAAGGGCACGATCGAAGGTATCGCAGGCGACCAGAACGGGCACGAAGTCGAAGTTTCTGACTGGTATTCGGGCGGGTGGTTAGCGGTCTACAGACCGAACAGCAGCACCGATGCCGAAATAATAGCGCGGACGTGTGAGGAGTGCTGCAGTAATAATAACATAGGTTACAATCAGGAAGACCGTCTTTCACTCTATAAACAGGCATCAGCGCACAGTTTTAATATTTCGGAAGTAACGACCCCGTGCAATACCGACTGCAGCGCCCTGGTTTCCGTTTGTGTGAATGCTGCGGGAATCGTGATATCCAAAGATATGACAACGCGCACAGAAGATGTCATTTTAATGGGCACGGGTCGTTTTACGCGCCTGCAGGCAAACAAGTTTTTGACGGAGTGCGGAAATCTGAAGCGCGGGGATATCCTGCGGAAGTCGGGGCACACTGCTATTGTAGTTAAGGGCGGGAACAACCCCGAAGAACCCGTCAAGAATCACACACAGATTTATGCCGATTATTATAATAGGGAATATTCGGGGAAGTACAGGGCGGAGACTGACGTGTACATGCGTGAAGGCGGGGCAGTCACATACCGCACCATGTGCGTAGTATATGAAGATAATCCTGTTTATTGTTACGGCTATTACTCCGTAGATGACAGGGGCGTGAAATGGCTGTACTGTGAGTACGCGCTTAACGGAATCATTTACACGGGCTTTGTTTCGACCAAATATTTAGTTAAGGAAGGTGATATTTAAAGATGGGCATTTATCTTCCGTCCGGTTATCTTAACCAAAATTATATTTATGAGCAGGCTGTCAGGATCAATGCAGCTTTTATCATTGAGATAGGCGCAAGGCAAGTCGGCAAGACATACGGCACCCTTCAGCATGTGCTGCAAAAGGGCAGACCGTTTATACTCATGCGACGGACGAAGGACGAAGCAAAATTCATATCCAACGGGGCAATCAATCCGTTTCTTGCATTGGGAGAACCCGACATAGTATGTAAGAATGAAACGGAATACACAGGGGGCGTTTATAAAGATGAAAAGCGCATAGGTATGATAATGTCCCTGAATACCGTTGCGAAGGTACGGGGCTTTTATGGCGGGGAATATACCGATTTAGTATATGACGAATTTATCCCCGAAAGTCATGTATATAAGATAAAGAACGAAGGGGACGCATTCCTAAATGCTATCGTTACTATATCGGGCAACAGGGAATTGGAAGGTAAACCGCCCTTGCTTACGTGGCTTTTGTCAAATTCCAACAACATAGCAAGCCCTGTTTTATCGGCTCTGAACCTGACCGATAAAATAGAAAGTATGATTATGAAGGGGCAGGAGTTCAGCGCCATGCCCGAACGGGGTGTAATAATCGTTCTGCCGAAGTCGGAGCAGATCTTACAGAAGCGTCAGGCAAACGCACTTGTTAAAGCAGCAGGGCAGCAGAGTCGATTCTATCAGATGGCATATCAGAACCAGTTTGCCTATAATGACCCCGAACACGTAGGACAAAAGCCCATAACAAATTATACGCTGTTGTTTGCGGTGACGGGGAAATGCTCTGTATATAAAAGGAAGGGACAGCAGGAACTATATGTCACCCAGTACCGCAAAAGCATCAGGGAGTTTGTTGATACGGAACGGGGAAGGCGGGAAATGCTGCTGTACTATCCCGACTTAAAAGTGCTTTATACGATGGGCAGAACCTACTTTGAAAGCCTGACCGTGAAACAGCTTTATGTTGACATAATTAAATGTTAAACGCTATAATTAAGATACGGGCTGCAGCGGGTACGCAATCGGACGGAATCCGACCGCAAGCATGGGCGCATGCATAACGCAGCCCGTTTTTGATAAATAAGGGGGTAAATATGAATACCGAAGTTTTACTGAAACTTATTGAAGCGGGTTATACTAAAGATGATATTGCGTTGATGGAAGAAGTAGAAGCAAAGCCGATTCAATCGGAAGTACTGGAAATGCCTGCAGAAGCAGAAGCAGAAGCAGCTGCGGGGGAAGAACCCCCAAAATCAGAAGCAGACCCGTCTGAACGAATGACGGAAACGATTAACGACATTATGCATATAATCGCAAAGATGCAAAAGACCCTTGACGGGATGCAGCAGAAGAACGCAAAAAACGCGGAAAGCGAACAGCCCGCAAGACTGACTGCCGACGATGTTGTAAAGAATTTTTTCGGAGATACGAAAAAGGCATAAAATACTTAAGTATATACTTAGGCATATTATGCGGGATATGGGGGTGTTTGAATATGGATGTTCAGACCATTACACAATTTATCAGTAACTTAGGTTTCCCGATTGCCTGCTGTGTATATCTTGCGTACAGCAACGAGCGTCTGCGGGCAACGATTGAGGAAAACACAAAGACGATTGACGCACTAAAAACAATGTTCACTATTTATTTTAACAAAGAAGCAAAGGGGGATATGTAAAGATGGCAAATTTCAACTTGTCTTATGCATCGGGTAAACTCGCATACGTTGACCCGTCGGGGAACGCCGTAAGCGTTATTACACCCGCCTGGATCGCGCCCGAGTACAGCAAGACGACCTACGCAAAAAATCAGCTTGTAATGCATGAAGGCAAGCTGTACTATGCAAAGTCAGCAATCGGAACTGCTGAAAACTGGACAGCAGCGCACTGGCAGGAAACAACGCTTGCAGCGGTGCTGAACAACAAGGCTGATAAAACTTAAGGGGGTATAAAAACATGGCAGCTAATAATTTAACTTTTGAGCAGTCCGCTGCTTTTCTGACAGACCTGTATGAGCAGGCAAGCGGTAAAAGCATCGGCGCGGTAACGACAGCAAACTTCGTGACCGTTGCGCAGGCAACTCTTAAAACCGGATATGATAACGTCATTTCGTCCATCAGTCAGGTATTAAGCAGGACTATCTTCTCCGTCCGTCCTTATTCCGCAAAGTTTAAGGGGCTGATGGTGGATAATCAGCGTTTCGGTGATATTGTCAGAAAAATTAATTATGTAGACCGTGATATTGAGGATGATAACAGACTTCCCCTTACAGACGGGGCAAGTGTCGACCCGTGGGAGATCAAAAAGCCCGAAGTGCTGCAGACAAACTGGTACGGCGGGGAAACCTATCAGCAGCATATTACCATCTTCCGTGACCAGTTAGATGTTGCTTTTTCTTCTGCGGAAGAATTTGGACGCTTCATCAGCGGTGTTATGCAGAACGTGGCAGACCAGTTAGAGCAGATTCGGGAAGCCGAAGCACGGGCAGCGCTTGTAAACTTTATTGCAGGCAAGTCTGCAGCATCTAACAATGTTATTAATGTGCTGCAGGAATATTATAACGAAACGGGCGTGACCCTTACACCTGCGACCATGTACGCAGATTCTTCTTATGTAGCATTTGCGAAGTGGCTTTACGCATACGTCAACAGACTGACCGATATGCTTGCAGAGCGTACCACAAAATTCCATATCAATGTAACTGGTAAGGAAATCCACAGACACACACCCGCAGACCGTCTGAAGATGTACCTGTCTGCGCAGACCGCACGGGCTATCGACTCCATTGCGCTTCCGTCCGTATACGGCGCAGACCGTCTTAGCATGATTGACTATGAACGTGTGGTATTTTGGCAGTCCATCGACAGCCCTGAAGCAATCAATGCAACTCCCGTATATCTTGCTACTGACGGAACCCTTACCACCGCAGGCAGCGCTGTCTCGATCTCAAACGTAATGGGTGTCCTGTTTGACGAGGAAGCGCTCGGCCTTACCATGATTAATCAGTGGATGCAGAGCAGCGGATGGAATGCCCGTGGTGGCTATGAGAATCTTTGGTATCACTTCACGACCAGACTTTGGAACGACTTCACCGAAAACGGCATCGTCCTTATTGCGGATACCGTCTCTACGTAACGCCTGCTTTATCGGGGGCTTAATGCCCCCGTTTTTCTTTATGGGGGTATATTATGGCAATAACGATTTACGCGGGTACGGTATCGAAGCGCAGGAACTCCACATACATACCCACATCGGAAATGACTGCATCGTATGACTGTGCCCTTAAAGACGCATGCACGGAAGATACGCCAATCTTCAGGCTGAACGAAACGGAATTTCCTTATAACTATGTGCAATGGGGCGACCATTATTATTTTGTGGAATCGGTCACATATCTGCGCAATAACTATATAGAAGTCCTTTGCACCCTTGACCCGTTGGCTACCTATAAAAGCTATATACTGGGCGCTACATGTTTCGTGTCGTACAGTTCAGTGTCGGGCGGTACATGGCTGCCTGATACAAGAATACCCGTGCTGCGGTCTACAAATGCAGTCAAAAGCAGCGTGGCGCTGCCTGCATTTTCATCAGGCACGAGGGGGGATTATATACTTGCGGTCGTGGGTCAGGAGGGTTGCGACCTGTTCGTAACGGGTGAGGCAACGCTTGCGGTAATGATTCAGCATATCACAAGCACGGACGTACCCGATAAAATAACCAATATGCTGTCAGGGTGGACGTTCACAACGCCCGAAGAAGCACTGGAAGCATTGACCAACATCATGGCACAGTCCGATATTGTGGGTAATGCATACGCAAATGCTCCGTCCTGTATTCGTTCGTGCATATGGATACCGTTTGATGTAGCGCCTGCGGTTTCAGGGGCAGCTAAAAAGATATGGTTAGGAAATTACGACACGGATACTTACGCCCGTACAGTAAGCGCAGCGCCCGTAACGGGGTCTGTCAGTGTTACCATTCCATGGCAGTTTTCCGATTGGCGCAGGGGATACTGTGAAGATATTTATTTATATTTGCCTTTAGTCGGTATGATAAGCATCGAAACGGACAGTATCACACAGTATAGCAGTCTGACAATTAATTACAGCTATACTGTAACGGATGGGTGCATAGCGTATCAGGTAGTATCAGGTAATGAGATAATCGGCTCTTATGGCGGGTCATGCTGCGCAAACTATCCTATAGGAATAAATCAGCAGGCATCTGCAGGCGAAGTTGTCAATACGATGATTTCGGGCGCAGAAAACGCCGTAGCAAGTGCGGTAAAAGCAGGGCTGAATGTTGCGGGTATGGCAATCGAAGCAGTGGCGGGCGGTATAAAAGCATCGTATGACGTGGCAAATGTGGCTGCATCATCACACCCGACTTGCATCGGCGGTATCGGCGGGGGCGCAGGTTACGGACTGGATAAAAATGTTACCTGTATATCCGTAAAACATGATACCGTCATAGAACCCGCTGATATGCAGGCTACAATGGGCGTGCCGACAATGAAACCGCTGCAGCTTAGTAACTGTACGGGATATTGCGAATGCGCTAATGCGCATATTGCAGCGCCCGCACATGCTGACGTGCTGAACCAGATCGACATGTATGTAAATTCGGGATTCTTTATAGAATAAGGGGGTGATTGAATGGGATATGAACCGATGACATATGAAGGTATAAATATGTACAAGGGACTGATAAGCCCGACGGGTGAAGTACAGCGCGACCAGACGACCGCCTATTTTTGGCGCTGCCTGTATCATCGTTTAATGTCAGTCATTACGTTTAAATTACCGCAGGAATGGAACTATAACTATTTTAAAAACATACTGTTCGGGCTTGGGTTTATTGCAGTTATTGACAGTCCCGAATATGGTATCATTCCGCAAATCTGTACCGTATCGGGTTACGGGCTGTATCTTCAGCCGACTAAGGTGATAGTTGCACAGCCACTTGTGAGATTTGAAGGGCGCAGGGGCGAGAACTGCGAAATCATCAGACTAACACCCGACTGGCGCGGTGTTTTGGATATCGTAGATCATTACGCCTACGAACTGGCAACGGCGTACACATCCGTCAATGTTTCCTTAATTAACAGCAGGGCGGGGCTTTTAGCTTACGGGAAGAACAAGAATGCCATTGAAACAATTAAGGTGATAGCTGAAAAGCTAAGTGCGGGGGAACCGCTTGTCGTGGCTGATAAGGCGCTTAAATCAGATGATATCAACGGGGAAGAACCCATATTTACAATGGCGTTTGACCCCGCGCGTAATTATATCACTGACAAATTGCTTGCAGATATGGCTTCGATCCTGAATGAATTTGACAGGGAGATCGGAGTGCCTATCGTAGACGATAAGAAGGAACGCCGTATAGAAGCGGAAGTAAACGCCATGACTTCTGACGCGGGGTGCAGGCTCGATGTATGGAAAGAATCGCTGACAGAATCGATAAAAGATGTCAAGGCGGTATTTCCTGACATTAAGATTTCGTTTGAAGTGAAAGGGGGTCAGAATGAGTACAACACCGAAAATAACGATGATAGGAATGTTTAACCATGACGAAGCCCTGTTTGACGAAATGATACTTCCGCCTGAAATCAACAGGGAAGATTTTATCAATACCTTCCTGTTCAATTACGGAGAGTTCCCCGTTATGTACCCGTCGTGGTCAATACTGAAGTTTGCAATAGGGGTATGGTCGAAGAAGTGGTATCATTCAATAGAACGCATTATTCGCGCTATGACGGAAGAATACGACCCGCTTCATAATTTCGACAGGCATGAAGTCTATACTGATACCGAAGATAAGAAGGGTACGAACAGCGCGAATAGAAAATTAAATGAAACGGTTAATGAAAGCGCTGACCGCACGACAGATACATACAATGACAGCAGCACTGACGAGGAAATCGAAAGAACAGTGTCAGCTTATAATGAGGACGATTATCAGCCCGACAACAAAGAAACAGGGACGACGAACACGACTGCTAACGGGAATATTGAAGAGGAAAGCAGCAGGCGCGAAAACCGAACAGGTACGGACGACCTGACAGGAAGCACTTCCGAAGACAGAAACCTGAGGCATGAAGGGCATTTGTACGGCAATATCGGAGTAACAAAATCAACTGACATGCTGTCCGATGAAATCGACGTCAGACGCAATCAGAATATTTTGGATATTGTTTCTGAAATGTTATTTAAAGAAGTTTGCATTTATACATATTAAGGGGGTGTAGTATGGGAAGATTTTCTAAATATCCGTATACCGATTTCAACGACCTGAATCTTGATTGGATTCTGCAGCGTATGCGGGAAGTAGAGGCGGAACTGCAAAGATACCTTGATAATTCGGTCATCACTTTTGCTGACCCGATTACATGGGATATCACGGAACAGTACACAGCGCTGACCGTTGTCGTGGATTCTGACGGAACTGCCTATCTTAGCAAGCAGCCCGTGCCGTCAGGCGTGGCAATCACGAATACGAATTACTGGCTGCCCATCTTCAACTATGACGACAATATTAATGAACTGCGGGCACAGATTGCCTATAACGCGCAGACAAGCGCAACGACAGGGCAGGCACTGGCAGCGGGTGATTTAGTATTTTGGAACGGCATCATATACAAGGTACTGGCAGACATGCCCGCAGGAACGGCATTTATTGAGGACACGAACATCACACAGTACACCGTTGACCAGAAGATAAACGACATTCCCGATTATAGCGGGGATATCAGCGACCTTCGGGCAGACCTTGACCAGGAAATATTAGATAGAGATGCTGCGGACGTCGCTCTATCCGCACGTATCGACGCAATAGCAGCTGCTACACAGTTCTTTGATACTGTGGCAGCTATGAAAGCTGCAGCCATCGACGCGGGCGTTGTGTGCATGACACAGGGATATTATGCCGTCAATGACGGGGGCGGGGCGTATTATAAAATATATGATTCTGTTCCCGCGGGATATTATGAAATCCTTGACAATAGCAATTATGCACAGTTGCTTGACATTGGCGAAAAGAACGTGAAACAGTACGGTGCGTATGGTGACGGAACACACGATGATACTGCAGCGATCAACACGGCATTAAGTTATGGGGGCGTGATTAATTTCACGGGCGACCATTATCTTATTGACGCGGTGACCGCACTGCATCCTGTCAACAACAGCATTATTCACGGCAATAATGCAATACTTGATATTATTCCGAATAATGCAAGTAACTACAGCGGTTTTCTGATTGATAGTGTCGATAATGTAACCATCGACGCCCTCACGATCAACGGAGATAAGAACACCCATACTGGCACAACAGGTGAATGGGGTCATGGTATCGCGATTGCCGATTCTGATTTTATTACGCTCCGCGATATTACGATCAATACATGTTGGGGTGACGGAATTTATATCGGCGGAAATTCACTGTCTTCCACAAATATTTTCATTGATAATATGACCTGCGACGCTAACCGCAGAAACGGAATAAGCATCGTTAAAGCTGTCGACGTTATAGTGAATAACTCGAAATTTACGTCAACGACTGGTACTGCTCCGCAGGCAGGAATTGCCGTTGAATCAAACAGTGCAGCCGACCTGATAACCCGTGTACAGTTTAATAACTGTCTATCGGCGTACAATTCGGGAGATAACAGCATGTATGTTTCGATCCATCAGGGCGGTCTTGTTGAGTTCCATCATTGTAAATTCATTAACATCGGTAAAACAGGTACTGCTTTTACTGTATTGGGTGCTGAATCGTCTGCATGTCAGTTTGAGATGCATGATTGCGTCATTACTGCTGCCGTGCCTATCCTGTGCTCGGGTATAAATCAGAACAGTCAGGTCAACATCGAAAACTGCGACCTGTTCAGGGTCATTACGTCACCCATCAGATTTACATCGGGCGTGGTTTCATATTGTCAAAATATCCATATTCAGGTTACAGTGTTTGACAGCGTAGTCAGTGAAGGCGCGTTCCTGTGTCTGACAGCGCTTCGCAGGGCGGGTATCAATATCAAGTTTATAGGCTGTGACATTACAGACCCGCGTGTTTTAGGCTCGAACAATGTTGACCTTGAATCATGTCTGATAGAGCTTGACGAAGATAAAGCAAAAGTGTATTCAATAGGCGCAGGATCGTATCTTGCCCTTGGTGGCTCAAACAATAAGTTTATTGTTGATACTAGTTGGACGGGAGCAGCTAACCTGTTCGGGTTCAGCTGCATGCCGATCGGTACGGAATATACGATTATGAACAAGAGTAGCTATAATATGAATATTGGAAGCCTGCCGACGTACAAATTTGAAAATCTTGCGGGCGCGTATGTACCGCCTAACAGCTGCTTAAAGATGAGACGCATCGACGGAACACATGTCGTAGGCGAGTGCTACACATTCTCATAATTGTGCAACCCAAGGATATTCAAATCATCCACATGAATTACAAGCTGCGTTCCATTCTCATCTGCATAAAAAATCTGTTCGTCCTGATAATACAAGCCACGTTCCAGCTTTTGTCTGCTACTGAAAAACAATACCTTTGTATGAAGCTCTTCCCCAAATTTACGAAGCACTTCATCCTCATAATTCAATACACAGGTATCCTTCGGAGTCTGATTGTTCGTAATATTGAACTTAGCATCAATGTAATTCTCCATCGTATGATGGCGGTTCAT
>JAEIGA010010995.1_pt1 | contig 13733 bp, 11 predicted proteins | sample 9270691 | NCBI WGS metagenome assembly JAEIGA01 (sample SAMN17057246, study PRJNA624740) | gut metagenome | biome: biome; isolation source: fecal sample | host: Bos grunniens | place: China: Xizang | collected 2019
GCGAGAGATACCGATTGGAATATCGCCCTTGAGAACTACGCCGTGAGCATGTGCATAGTCACGCACCTCACGCAACTGCTTAGCAAGGTGGTACTGCACGAAGTAGTTATAGGCAACAGCCTCGGCGTGCTCCTTCTCATATTTTGTAGCCTTGGCCTTGGTGTACTTAGCCATTGAGCCCCACTCAGAGAAGTCGGGCGTGCCCTTCTCATCACGCAAGGCGCAGAAGATAGCGTATGGGCGCAACCACTCCTCGTTAGCCTCCATAAAGGCCTTAAACTCCTTTGATGCAAGCGTCTTTTCTCCCTGCTCGGCAAAGATAAGGTGTAGGTACTCGGCCTTAGCGTTGTTTACTCGCTCGTAGTCGACATTTGGAAGCGAGTTAAGCTCCTTACCCAACGCCTCGAAGCGCTCCATCTGAGCCTTATCCTTAAGCTTGCCTACATGTGGTAGGTGGAGGAACTGAGGGTGTAGAGCGAATGTAGAGTTGGCATTGTATGGGTAGGAGTCCTGCCATGTGTTGGTCATGGTGGTATCGTTGATAGGCAGAATCTGAATTATTGACTGGCCTGTTGCCGTAGCCCAATCTACCATAAGGCGAATATCGTTGAACTCGCCAACGCCGAAGCTCGACTCTGAGCGTAGTGAGAATACTGGGATAGCAACACCCGCACCACGCCATGGAGCAGTGTCGAACTGAGGACGCAAGCCCTCAATAACAAGAGCCTCGCCCTCTGTAACCTGCTCGTTGAAGTAGTAGTTCTCGCCCGACTGCCAAGCTGCCACATTGCCCGAAAGGCTATCTACGATAACAAACTTATAGGCAAAAGCACCCTTAGGAGCCTTGATGCGTGCGTTCCATATTGGGAACTGAGCGTCGCTGAGCTTAACGCCCTTGCTTACGTCCCAGTTACCGAGCGCCTTGCCATCGCCCACCATCACAACGCTCTGGTGTGGGCGTATAGCTGCTATATCTACGAGGAATGTGATGTAGCCATCGGCAACGCCCTGAGCCCTCTTGCGTGAGGTGCGTGCAAAGACACCATCGGTAAACATCGACGAGTGGAACGAGCGGTCAGAAGGCATGTCGCCCCAACGGTCGAGAATGCGCACGTTTGTAGCCTTCTTGTCGAGTGGCAGAGTGCGCTTCTGGGTCCACTCCTTGCGGATAGTGGTATCCTGATAGCGTACCTCGTAGCGGTAGCATAGCTCAGTGGCTGCACTGAGCTTCAGTGTGGCACTCCATGTGGCATTGCCAACGTATGTCATTGGATATGCCCTCTCTTTTGCAGCGCCAACAACCACGTATAAATCCTCGCCATACGTGGTGTTATACTCTAATCTAAGATTTAGTGTCATATACTTATTATTATATCGGTTATTTTTCAAGAATTATTCGGCGTAGCTCCTCGCAACTTGCCTCGGGGTTGTGGGCGTTGAAGTGGTAGCCACCCCAGCCCTCAGATATTGCCGTTTCGATATTGGCCTTGCGGTCATCTATGAAGAGTGTTTCTGCGGGGTTTAGGCCGTAGCGCTCAATGAGTCGACGGTAGATTTCAGCATCGGGCTTAACCACATGCTCCTCGCACGATACAACCTCGCCATCGAAGTTTGCGTAGACCTCTTGCTTGCGAAGAAACTCTATGAACTCCAACGACATATTGGATAGCACATAAAGCTTTAGGTTAGCTTGTTTTAGCTCCCCTATGAGGCTCTTTGTGGCGGGTATTGCCTCTTGGGTAAGTATCGAGCGACGGAGGTTTTTCTCGGCAAGCTCCCTATCGCACGAGTTGTAGCGAGCAAGAGCCGCAAGTGTATCTTCGTAGCTCACTACGCCACGGTCGTACTCCTCCCAGAACTTAGGCATCTGGGGCAGTGTGATGTAGCTGAAAAACTCTATAAACTCGGGCTCGAATTTTCGAGGGTCACGTGCGAAGACCACGCCACCAAGGTCGAAAACAATATTTACGTAGTTGCTCATAATGTACAAAGGTATGAAAAAAATAGTAATTAAGAGTGAGGCATTGATAATTTTTTTAAAATTAGTAAAGAGTAAAGAGTAATTAGTAATGAGTAAAGAGTAATTAGTAAAGAGTAATTAGTAATTAGTAAAGAGTAATCGTTTGTCATTCTGAGCGTAGCGAAGAATCTCTCGGTTGGTGCTAACGTTGAATGTCCGTACTCACTGCGAGATGTTTCGCTTTGCTCAACATGACATACGATGTCGATGATGACATAGTATCCTCCTTAATCTCCTTAAATTCCTTAATTTTCTGGGTATTACTGGGTACTTCCGCTACACTCTGGGTAATATTACTAATTACTAATTACTCATTACTCATTAAACAAAGCGTCGCAGACACCTTACCTCTCACTTTTCTCCTAAAAGGGGCAATACTCCTGCTCGTTTACAACATCTCCGATGTCGGCACCTTGGCCATACATGCCACCCTCCATGAAGCTCGATATGCGGTAGTCGAAGCCCACCTCCTGAGCTATTTTCGGTATCTTTGCGCTCCACTCCTCATATCCTCGTCCCTCGTCGGGGAAGAAGATGACGTGTCTGTGACGAAGCCCCGCAAGACGCTCAGAGCTTAGTCCCGAGAGCGAATCGGTGGCTGTCCACACTATGTGGGGCATGAGAATCGAGGCTATGTGTGCCGTCTTGTAGCTCTCGACAACGCCCACGACATGACTCGGATAGCGCTTTAAGAGGTGCTCGCCATAGAGGCACTGCCTGAGGCTAAACTCTTGTATTAGCCCCTGACGAAGCATCGTGCTATGCACCCAGTCGACCGAGCCACTACCCTTTTGTCGCTTGCCCGTTGTGGGGTTGTAGGCCATGATTTTACCTGTGCGCACACCGCCCTCAGCGTCACGCTGCCAGAATACGGCATGCCCCTCACGAGTGCCACCTATCTGGTACTCGCTAACCACTCGCTCGACATCTGTGGGGTTGAATACCCTCTGCAACCACTCGACATGTGTGTTGCCACGCCGAAGCGAGCCCTCGACAATCCACTCTGGAATGGTGTCGAAGTGGGGGGAGGTCATGGTCAGTCGGTCATTTTGCCTATGAAAATGACTGACTGACCATGTGTGTAGAGAGGTGTTAATATCACGTAGATAAGGGTTATCCTCAAAGTATTGGCGTGGTGTGTAGTGATACCCACACTTATCAAGGCGGTTACACTTACCTACATCATCATTGATATATATATTATTATATGTATCAATATATCGAGTAAACGAGTGTTTGTGTCGACACTTCGGACAGACATATCTTGAGCCACGCCCACGATATCTCTCTAATTGGTATCTATATTGGTTCATGGTATTACTAATTACTCAAATGACATTATTTATACTCAGTATGTCATTGTATATGTCATTATCTGTGTCATTCTGAGCGTAGCGAAGAATCTCTCAGTTGGTGCTAACGTTGAATGTCCGTACTCACTGCGAGATGTTTCGCTTTGCTCAACATGACATACTGAGTATCAATAATGACATATACTCTGATATATATTTGCACTCTGTTTGGGTGGTCAGTCAGTCATTTACATAGGCAAAATGACTGACTGACCATTGTCCACTTCGCCTTTTTTGAGTATGTTCATAATAGATGTCTTACTCTTGTAGCCCAGCTCGTCGGCTATCCTTTGGAACGAGTAACCCTCCGAGCGCATCTGCTGAATGAGTTGTAGTTTCTCGTTGTCATTGTCGCTATGCTCACGAAGCAAGCCAAAGGGAACACGCTCGCCTGTGGCCTCGAAGTTTAGCTCGGGGGTAAAGCGTAGCTCAAAGGAGTCGTGCTTATACTCTGCTGGGAGGTAGTTGCCCTTGACGATACAGAGATGACGAATGTCGGCACGCTCACAATCCGTGCGAAGCTCCATCACAAGGCGCATCTTAGCCTCAAAGCCCTGCGAGCCTATGGCATTATGCTTCGAGGGGGCAAGGTTCTCGGTGCGCTTGCCCGTGTGGTGCAGGAAGATAAACAAGGTCTGGTACTTCACGGCCAACTGCGCAAATGCTTGCAGGAAGCCTCGCACACGGTTGTTCTCGTTCAGAGGGCCAGTGTAGAGGTCGGCAAAGGCGTCGATAATAACTACGTCGGGGGTGCGGTGTATAAGCCCAAGCTCGATAGTTTCGAGGAGGTTATCGGTGTTGAAGATAAAGTGTAGGTTGTCGTAGTTAAGTGCGTCATAATTAGAGCTTAGTGCCGTCTGCCTACGCATGAGGCTTGCCAACGATGCCTCGTCGTCCTCGGTAGATACATAGATGGCACGTCGGGTGCGAGCATTGAGCTTGAAGCCTATATACTCCTCCTTGCCCGAGACTATGGCCATGGCTAAGCCTCTAAGTAGCGACGACTTGCCCGAGTCGGAAGAGCCAACGAGGGCAACAACGCCTTGGCGTGGAAGTATCGGCTCGAGGAGCGCATCCCCGCTGTCGTATCGCTTGAGGAGCATCTCCGAGCCAAAGCTAATGCGCTCGAGGTAGGTCTTAAGCTCCTCGGCCTCCTCCTCTGAAGTTAGCGCTTGAGCTGTGGGTGATGTTGCTAAATGTTCAACGGTTGAATTTACGGTGTCGAATGAGTCGACAAGCTGGGCAACGTGTGTACATAACGCTGCCGAATGGTCGGTAGTGTTCATATAATCAAGGTTTTAAGTTGTAGAATAAAACTATTTACGACGAAATGTCACGAATCACGACTGCGATTCACGGTGCAAATATAATACGTGAAATAGCGTTTGTCAAGAGGTTTGAGTAAATTTTTTAACGCTGATAGGTCAATTTTTTAATCTGCGATATATTCAAAAGAGTTCACAATGGGGTTTTATAGCCCGAACGGCTCCTCTAAAGTGATAGCTTGCGAAGAGTGAAGTTATAGCTCCGAACCACCCGACCGTGCAACTACCTGAGCAAAACTTCACCGTTTCCCTTGCTTTTTTTAATTTTTATGCTTATCTTTGTGCGTTTTATATAGAATATATAAATAATAACGATTATATGAGTACCGAACAGGAAAAAGTGATGAAACACGAGGAGGAGTATTCGGCGTCGAATATTCAGGTTCTCGAGGGTTTGGAGGCTGTGCGTAAGCGCCCCGCAATGTATATTGGCGATATCGGCGAGAAGGGACTTCACCACCTTGTGTACGAGGTTGTGGATAACTCTATCGACGAGGCTCTGGCTGGATACTGTACCGACATCTACGTTACTATCAACGAGGATAACTCAATCACGGTAAAGGATAACGGCCGTGGTATCCCTACCGACTTCCACGAGAAGGAGGGTAAATCGGCCCTCGAGGTGGTGCTTACTGTGCTCCATGCCGGCGGTAAGTTCGACAAGGGTAGCTACAAGGTATCTGGTGGTTTGCACGGTGTGGGTGTGTCGTGTGTTAATGCGCTCTCTACACTCCTTATCGCAGAGATTCATCGTGGCGGTAAGATTTACAAGCAGACATACTCTAAGGGTACACCTACCTCTAAGGTAGAGGTTGTTGGCGAGTGCCAAGACCGTGGTACTACCGTTACGTTTAAGCCCGACGGCGAGATATTTACTCTTACAACAGAGTACAAATATGAGATTTTGGCTAACCGTCTTCGTGAGCTTGCATTCCTTAACAAGGGCATTCATCTTACCCTTACCGACAAGCGTGTCAAGGACGAGAATGGCGAGCCACTCTCAGACCACTTCTACTCGGAGCATGGTCTTTCGGAGTTTGTCGAGTATCTCGATGCCACACGTGGTCAAAAAATTATCGAGAACATCATCTATCTCGACACCGAGGAGAGTGGCGTGCCTGTGGAGGTTGCCATGCAGTACAACGACTCATATTCCGAGAACGTACACTCCTACGTAAATAATATCAACACTATCGAGGGTGGTACTCACCTTACTGGCTTCCGCTCAGCGCTCACTCGTACCTTGAAGAGATATGCCGAGGAGAGTGGCATGCTTGCAAAGCTTAAGTTTGACATCAATGGCGACGACTTCCGTGAGGGACTTACAGCTGTTGTGTCGGTGAAGGTTGCAGAGCCTCAGTTCGAGGGCCAGACAAAGACTAAGCTCGGTAACGACGAGATTGCTGGTGCTGTTAACCGTGCTATGTCGGCTGCCTTGAGCCACTACCTCGAGGAGAATCCAAAGGACGCTAAGGCTATCGTTCAGAAGGTTATCCTTGCCGCTCAGGCTCGCCATGCAGCACGTAATGCACGTGAGGCTGTTCAGCGTAAGACCGTTCTTTCGGGTGCTGGTCTTCCAGGTAAGTTGGCCGACTGCACCAGCCGTGACCGCTCTATCGCTGAGATTTTCTTCGTCGAGGGTGACTCTGCGGGTGGTACTGCAAAGCAGGGCCGTGACCGTAATTTCCAGGCTATCATGCCTCTTCGTGGTAAGATTCTTAACGTGGAGAAGGCTCAGGAGCACCGCATGTGGGAGAATGAGGAGATCAAGAATATGTTTACAGCCCTCGGCGTATCAATCGGCACAGCAGAGGATAGCAAGGCTCTTAACCTCGAGAAGTTGCGCTACGACAAGATTATCATCATGACCGATGCCGATGTCGATGGCTCGCACATCGCAACACTTATGCTTACGTTCTTCTTCCGCAAGATGAAGGCCCTTATCGAGAATGGCCACATCTACATCGCTACCCCACCTTTGTACCTTGTTAAGAAGGGTAATCAGGAGCGTTACTGCTGGACAGATAAGGAGCGTGACGAGATTACAGCCGAGTTTGGCTCTAAGGGTGTTCACGTGCAGCGATACAAAGGTCTTGGTGAGATGAACGATGAGCAGCTTTGGGATACTACAATGAATCCTGAGACTCGTATCCTTCGTCAGGTAACGGTTGAGAATGCCGCCGAGGCAGACCGCATATTCTCAATGCTCATGGGCGACGAAGTTCCTCCACGTCGTGAGTTTATCGAGAAGAATGCACACTACGCAAATATCGACGCTTAATTAATGGGGGTGCTTAGTGCGCCCCCTTTTTTATAAGATTAATACTATGAAAGTTACTGTAATTGGTGTTGCGGGTGGTACAGGCTCAGGTAAGTCGACACTCGTAAAACGACTCCAAGAGGCATTTGCTAACGACGACGTAGCTACACTATGCCACGACTACTACTATAAGGCGCACCCAGAGCTTACCTACGACGAGCGCACAAGGCTCAACTACGACCACCCTGCCGCCTTCGATACAGATATGCTTGTTGAGCACATTCGCACACTCAAGAACAATGTGCCTATCGAGCACCCAGTGTACTCGTTTGTTGAGCACAATCGCACCGATGAGCGAGTGTTGGTTAAGCCCTCAAGGGTTATCATAGTTGACGGCATCTTAATATTTGAGAATAAGGAGCTTCGAGAGCTCATGGATATTAAGGTTTTTGTAGATACCGATGCCGATATTCGTCTTGCTCGCCGCATCTTGCGTGATGTGTGTGACCGTGGCCGTACGATGCAGTCGGTTATCGACCAGTATAGAACTACTGTTAAGCCTATGCACGAGGAGTTTGTTGAGCCATCGAAGCGCCATGCCGACGTCATCATTCCCGAGGGCGGTTTCAACTCGGTTGCTGTTGGCATGCTTATCCAGAACATACGCTCACTCATAGATAATAAATAACGATGGATACAACACTTGGAGTCATTGCCATAATATGTGGTATTATAGGATTGCTGGGAACTGTACTCCCTGTATTGCCTGGCACCGTAATATCCTATATTGGCATGCTGTGCATATCGTTTAGCTCCTACTCTGAGCTATCCACATTAACACTTGCTACATGGGGTATTGTCGCTGTGGTAGTGATAGTTATGGACTATGTTCTACCAGGATACTTTAGCAAGAAGTTTGGAGGTACAAAGGCGGGAGTTACGGGAGCTACAATAGGCACAATAGCTGGTATCTTCTTCGGGCCGTTGGGTATTATCTTTGGCCCTTTTGTAGGCGCTGTTATTGGCGAGATGCTTGCCGAAAAGCTGACGTTTAACCAGGCTCTCACTGTTGGCTTTGGCTCAATGCTATCCTTCTTGGTGGGCACGCTCTTTAAGCTTATTGCTGGCGGTTTTATGCTATACTATATTATTAAAGATGTTATTCACTAACGATATGAGAAGATTATTTGTTTGCTTGTTGGCGCTTCTGTCTGTGTTGTGCTCAGATGTCAAGGTTGATGATAGCTACGTTGTTGCCGTGTCACGTGCTGTTGCCGAGGATAAGCCATGGGCCGATGTTGCCGAGGCACTACGCCTAAAGCACTCGGCAGATGTTGTTGTCTACGAATTGTCGCCATGCGAGCTTCTTGACACATTGCGCAGTCTTAACCCTCGCTATGTGGCGATTGTTGAGAAGCCAGAGAATATCGGCCGTGACTACATCATCAATTTTCATCACACAAGCCGTGATGTTGACGAGGATATATATGCCGATTTCATGTGGGGAATCATCACAGGATATGATGCTGAGGCGGCTATGCGCATGGTCGATAATAGCACCGAGCCGCTCCTTATCAAGGATGCTGTAGCTACTATCATGGAGCTTAATTCTGCAAAGTGGTTTGATAACTACGCCTGGGTTGATGACCACACCAAGGGTCTCTGGGGCGAGAAGCGTGGTCGTCATGCCGAGATTAAGCGTGATACAGTAGCACCTGAGCAGGTGTTGCGTAAGTTTACCGACCTATACGCCGAGTTCGACCCCGACCTTATCGTAACGGCAGCGCATGCTACGCAGAAGAACCTTGAGATGCCCTACTCGTTGGGTAACCTTAAGCCTCGTGGCGGCAAACTATATGCCGAGGATAGGTTTACGCTGGAGGAGTGGGACTTACTTAATAGTGGCAAGCGCCGAGTATATGCTGCTGTGGGCAACTGCCTTATTGGCGACATGAATAACACTAAGGAGAGCATGGCTGCGGCATGGCTTAGTGGCTCGAATGCCTCGACGATGATTGGCTATGTGGTAACTACATGGCATGGTCGTAACGGCTGGGGAGCACTAAAGTATTGGGTAACAAATCCCTCTCGCTACACATTGGCTGAGGCTGTCTATATCAACCAGCAGGACTTCTTACATCAGCAGAACGAGTGGTATCCACAGCTTATCAACGAGAAGTATCGCTACGAGGATAAGTTTATGGAGGAGCTCACAACGGCTGCCAATCGCCTATCAGAGGTGTTGGGACGTGAGGTCGACCTAAATAGCGCTGAGGATTGGGATATGGTTGGCTTCTGGCACGATAGAGATGTGTTGGTCTACTATGGCGACCCTAAGTGGCAGATTAACCTACAAAGTGTAGCGGGCGACGAGGATTACTCCGTAGAGGGCTTTATGCGTGATGGTAAGTATGTTGTGAAGGTCGTAACTGGCGAGAACTTCAGCCTCGAGAAGATGCGTGGCGATAAGTTTAAGCAGGAGCATGTTCTCGACCTACCGTTTAGCTATATCTTCCCTCAGCGCCTCAGCTCTCCCCGCCTTGCCGAGGGTCAGGAGTGGGAGGTTGCTCTCGACGAAAACTTTGTGCTTGTCTACAACGCAGAATTTGAGCCAAACTCAGTTTATGAGATTGTCATTGATGTTGAGTGATGCTTGACGTTATAGATGATAATAGGCTGTTAACTTAAGTGTTAGCAGCCTATTTTGTTATTAAAAGTCGAGTAAACGCCGTTTCTGTCTCACTTCGGACATTGGTAGCAACTCCTCGTAGTGCCACCACTCACGACGATAGGGATATAGCTGAGCCTCTATCATAACCTCGATAAGGAGCAATCTGTTGTTGGCTGCCTGCCCAGAGATGAGCCCACGCTTAACAAGACCATTTACATACTCAGTGTAGACCTTAAGGTTGCGGTTGGCCTGGTCGTTGGTATCGCTTGTTCCCTTAACGGCGGCAGCATCGGTAAAGTCGTCGAAGCCAGCACCCATATCCAACGGCTCACCCTGGTTGGTGGCAATAGTTAGGTCGACAGCTACACCGTAGTTGTGGCGACCACCCTTTGTGCCATCGGCCACAAAATCCTGGAACTTAGTGCCCTCGACAACTCTACGCATGTGGCGCTGCACGCTGATTGGACGTGCTGCATCGTAGATAAGGAGTGTTAGCTGAGGATTGCGCTGACGTAGAATCCTCTGGGCACGGATAACCTTACGGGCAAAGTCGGGTGCAAAATATGCCTTCTCAAGTTCACAGTACATATCCTTACCCACAAAGTTGTCTGTGGTTGAGTATTTTAGCTCGACGATGATGTCTTCGCCGCCTTCGATTGTCTGTATGTCAACGAGGTTGTACTCCTGCATCTTAGCATCGAAATCCTCTGATGTCTGCGCAGCGAGAGGTGTTGATATAGCCAACAAGGCGATAATTAATAGTGTAAAATGTTTCATGAAAAGTACGTTAGTAGCGCAAATATACGTATTTGTAATATAAATTCGAAGACAAGTATGCGTAAATTGAAAAAAATGCCTATCTTTGTACTATTAAGACGTAAACTATAAATTTAAAAATTATGAAGAATATTTATGCTATCTTAGCAGTTGTTGCCATGCTCTTCGTGGCATGTGAGCCTGCGGTAGAGGGCCCTGGTGGTCAGGAGAACGAAGAGAGCCAGCTTAAGCTAACAACAAGTGATGCTGTAACCGTTGGTAGTGGTAATGCCATGGGCTTTATCAAATACGAGATTTTGGAGAGTGTTGAAGGCGCTGAGGTTAAGGCTGAGGCTGATGTAAATTGGATTTGCGACTTTGATTACTCATCAACAGGACAGATTGGTTATAGCGTTAAGGCAAATCCTGATGCAGAGCCTCGTACAGGCGTTATTACCGTTTCCTACGACAAGTCATCGCTTACAGTCACAGTAACCCAGAAGCTTAGCGAGAACCCTACTAATGAGTATATCACTGCTACATATCTCCAGGGTAAGTATTATGGCAACTATGAGGGACTTCAGGAGGGTATGTATAACTACTATATTGCACTCTCTGACCTTGGCATGAATGGAAATGATTTTACAACACCAAATGCCTACTACTATTTTGCAGATTTGTTTCTTGATACTCCTCCAGCAGACATGAATAATATTATGTTGCCTAATGGTGTATATGAGTATGATATTACCAACTCTGGCTTCATGAACACATTCACACATTCATATAGCTGGTATCGTATAGTAGATGAATCGGGCTTTCCAATGCCTGAGTATGAGGTTCACTACGATAAGGGTACTCTTACCGTTGAAGATGGCAAGGTTACTCTTGAGATTACATTGGAAATCGACCACATGCAGAAGACTCATATTGTAACCTACGAGGGTGCTCATTCGCTTATCGATTGTACTAATGAGGCGTACTAATAGTTAGATACATACTATAGCAAAAGGCTATCCTTGTGGGATAGCCTTTTTGTATATTCTATGTGCAGGTTTAGATCTCTGCGATTGATACAATATTATTTAGCACCGCATATATCGTCAGACGACCTATTGAACGGGTGTTTAGCTTGTCGCAGATGTTGTTGCGATGAAATATTACCGTTGATAGAGATATGTGTAGTTCATCGGCAATCTCCTTGTTGATATGCCCCTTAATCATAAGCTTAAGCACCTCACGCTCTCGTTGAGATAGCTCGCTGCTATCATCTACATTAGTGGCGGTTGGGTGTGGGTGACCGTGAGGGTGTCCCATGTGGTGCATCTGCAACATCGCACGCACTATATCCTGCTCCGATGATGTGGCATCAAGGGTGCGGAATCCCATCTGCGCAAACGTTGAGCCGTTACCCTCTGTAATAACGATTGTGCGACGCATCATCTGACGGAAATAGTCGGGGTTGCGGAAGATGGTCATCGACGACACAAAGAAGTGTGGTACGCTGCCCTCTGTGGGAGTGTAGCTATCAAGTGAATCGCAGACAACAACCTCCAAGCCATTAGCGATATCCATAAGGAGAGTACGCAGAGCCATTGCACTCAGCGTATTCTCCATGATTATCACCATCTGGGGTTGCATCATCTAAAGCTTATTCTACTTGCTGATATATACCTCCATGAGTTGCGCTGTGCCCTCGATAGCAACCTCGCATGCCTCGGCAGGAATCAACACAAGCTCGCCAGCAGTAAGCTCCTCCTTGCCACCGTCGATAGATATTGTAGCACTGCCCGATAGGCAGATATAGACAATAAAGGAGTCGAGCATAGAGCGGTCGAGATACTTCACTGCATCGACATCGTGAATTACCATAGTAAAGTATGGAGACTCTATAACCTTGCTCTCACCACTCTTGGTTAGATTGTACTGCTTGTGTAGAACCTCTGCATCAGCCTCAAAATCTATGGCGTCTACAGCGAGTGCTGTATGTAGCTCACGGCCCTTGCCCGATGAGTCTACCCTATCCCAATCATATATGCGGTAAGTCACATCAGAGGTCTGCTGCACCTCTACAACCTCGATACCAGCACCAAGAGCGTGCACGGTACCCGCAGGGATAAAGAATACATCTCCCTTCTTTACCTCGACACGATTAAGCAACTCCTCGAGGCGTGACTCAGATACTGCCGAGATATACTCCTCACGAGTGATATTTAGATCCTTGAAACCGAGATATATTGCAGCGCCCTCCTTGCAGTCTGCGATATACCACGCCTCAGTCTTACCGAAGCTGTTGTGGCGCTCCTCGGCGAGTGCATCGTCAGGGTGCACCTGTACAGATAGCTTATCGTTGCAGTCGAGATACTTAATCAGGAGGGGAAACTCGAGGCCGTAACGCTCAAAGTTGTTCTCGCCAACAAGCTCACCCATATATACCTCGATAATCTCCTCGAGGTTATTACCCTTGAGCATGCCGTTGGCAACAACCGAGATATCGCCCTTTACAGACGATAAATCCCAGCTCTCGCCATATAGCTTATCCTTACTAAGACGTGCCGCAGCCTTGCCCTTGCGCTCCAAGATAGCATGGCCACCCCAAATACGCTCCTTGATTCTTGGTTTAAATTTTATTGGATACAACATCTTTATACTCTATTAGAAAAGTGATTCTACATAATATATGATATCATCATAATTTGCCATGAGCGAGAATACCTTATTAGGCTTAAGGTAGTGTAGCTCCTTGCCCTGCTTAGCACGCTCCTCGCCACAGCCAGTGATGTTGAGCATGATACATGCATCTTTGTCAATCTCGCCAGCCTCGACCATCTTAATAAGCGATGCGAGTGCTATGCCTGGTGCTGGGTGGATGTCGATACCCTCAAGCTCCTTGAATAGGCGGCATGCACGCTTCGACTGGGCATTTGTGGCTACTACAACATCGCCATTTGTTGCCTTCAAAGCGTCGTATAAGCCTCCAGCCAAGCCGTAAGGTGGACGTCGGTTTGAGAGTACCTTTGCATCGATAAGCTCAGCATCACGACGAGCCTTCTTCATGTCGTAAGGAAGCATCTCACGTGAGTCAGCACGCCAAGCATCGAAGATAGGTACGAATGGGGCGTTCTGCGATACTATAAGGCGCATGGTATTATCTCCAAAGCGACCATCTTCCACAAGGCGCTGGTTCGCCTCCCATGCCGCAATTGCACCTGTACCACTGCCCACAGCCTGGAAATAGTAGTCTGGAATACGTCCTATGGTGGTTACGGCTGATAGTACGGTTGTTGCCATACCATCACGGCGAGCAATATTCTTTGCGCCACCCTCAGCGTAGAACTTCGATGATTTA
>JAEIGA010010996.1_pt1 | contig 13732 bp, 12 predicted proteins | sample 9270691 | NCBI WGS metagenome assembly JAEIGA01 (sample SAMN17057246, study PRJNA624740) | gut metagenome | biome: biome; isolation source: fecal sample | host: Bos grunniens | place: China: Xizang | collected 2019
GATCGGTGGTACTATGTACCAAGAAACTACACACGATTGGCTCATGACACCACCTATTCCTATACCTGAAATCGGCGAAACTACATTATACTATTGGTTATGGTATCACTCTGAACAAATGTATGTTAACAAGTTTTATATAATGATTTATGATGTTGACAACTCATCGTGGGAACAAGCTTATCTGCTTGCCAATGATTTTAATTCTCCATTCCATTATACCGAAGAGTATAAATTAAGTCTTAATCCATGGAGAGGAAAGAAAATCATGCTGGCTTTTGTTAAAAACGGAACTTATCAAATGGCAATGGATGACATAAAGATTCTTAATTACGATGATGACAATATAAGTGATAATGAATGTGTTAAAGGAATGGATATCTATCCTAATCCAGCAAGTGATTATCTTAAAATAGAACTCAAAGAAATTACAAATGATAATTTATCAATTATCGATGTTACTGGCAAAATTGTTTTATCTGAAACTATAACGTCTAATAATGTAGAAATAAACATAAGTTGCTTAGACAGTGGCTTCTATATTGTTAAGATTGGTGATTATATCGATAAATTGTTTGTTAAATAAAAATAGTAAGAGATTTGTTGGTTCTAAATTGCTGCGAATATGAAAAAAATATTATTGTTCATATTGATAATTAACATATTATCGTCTTGTACTAATACTAACAATCACATTCCGGAAGCAATTGAACCAACACCAACTCAACAGCAAATCGATTGGCATAAACTTGAAACTTATGCCTTCGTGCATTTCGGACTGAATACATATAATGACTTGGAATGGGGCTACGGCAATACTCCCGTTTCTACTTTCAATCCAACTGAACTCGACTGCGAACAGTGGGTCATGACTCTCAAACAATGTGGCATGAAAGGCGTGATTCTCACAGCAAAACATCACGACGGATTCTGTCTGTGGCAGACTAAAACAACTGACTATAGCATCGCTAATTCTCCTTACAAAAACGGTAAAGGCGATATGGTGAAAGAGCTCTCAGATGCTTGCAAGAAACACGGACTTAAATTCGGTCTCTATCTTTCTCCTTGGGATAGAAATCACGCCCAATATGGTTATGAGGATTATGTGGAGACTTATCATAAACAAATTGATGAACTTACAAGTAATTACGGTGAGTTGTTTGAATTTTGGTTCGATGGCGCTAACGGCGGTAATGGATATTACGGCGGAACTAACGAGTCTCGTTCTATAAATGCTAAGGAATATTATGATTATGAACGTGCTCGCGACACTATCTTAAAACGTCACCCTAATGCTATGATTTTCGGAGGTACTTGTCAGACAATACGTTGGGTCGGCAATGAACAGGGCTGGGCTGGCGACTCTGATTGGTGTATGATAAATCCTGAAATTGATGATAATCACAAATATCTCACACATGGTTCTGCAAATGGAACGCATTGGATTCCAGCAGAAGTGGATGTGTCGATTCGCCCGGGTTGGTTCTATCATAAACGCGAAGATCATCAAGTGAAAAGCATCGCACAACTTGCTGATATTTACTATCGTAGTGTTGGCCATAACGCAAATCTCTTGCTTAATTTCCCAATAAATCTTGACGGAAAAATTCCTGCTTTAGATTCTATAAGAGCTTTAGAATGGCATAATCTCATTTCTAATGATTTGAAAGATAATATCTTAAAAAATGCTAAAGTGAATGCCGATAGCGAAAGAGGTCGTAAGTTCAAAGCAGAAAACGTAATCGATGATGACTGGGATACTTATTGGGCTACGGAAGATGATTACAACTTCGGAACTATCTCATTTACATTTGATAAGCCTGTGAAAATGAATAGGGTAGTGCTTCAGGAATATATTCCTCTCGGACAGAGAGTAAGTGATTTCTATATGGAAGGTGAATTGAATGGCAAATGGTTTGAAATCAATGCTTTTGATACATTATCGACTATTGGTTACAAACGTATTGTTCGCTTTGGCACTGTCGAACTCGACAAGCTGATAATTTATTTTGAAGAAAGTCGCGGTCCATTGTGCATCAATAATATAGAAGCTTATTGCGCTCCGGTTTTGCTTACTGAACCGACTATTTCTCGTGATTTCGATAATTATGTAAAGATTGAATCGTCTGATAAAGACGCTGCTGTTTTCTACACTCTCGACGGTTCTGAACCAAATGAAAATTCATTGAGATATGATAAACCTTTCATTTTCAATGAAAACGTAATCGTAAAAGCTATTTCCTATGATGTAGAATCAAAAAATAAAAGTTCTGTGGCAATAAAGGAATTTGACTTGTCACACGATTTCTTTAACATTATTGAACCAAAAGAAGGAACAAGAAAAATCATTGACGCTAATATATATTCTACAATGTATATCGACAATAATGAACCGCTTACCTTTGAATTTAATGAAGAACAGAAAATCTGCGGATTCAGGTATTTGCCAAATCAAAGTAGAGACGCATCTCGTCATATCGTTGATTATGAATTATATATTGACGGAAAATTAATTAAAAATGGAACTTTCGGAAACATCAAGAATAATCCGATAGAACAAATCGTGAGATTTGAAGTGGTAAAAGGAAAGACAGTTAAGTTTGTTCCTACGAAAAACACGGATGGAAGTAGAAACTGCGGCATAGCAGAATATTCAATAATAACAAAATAAATGAGCGAGTTGTCTGATAAAATATATGATATTGTCAGCAATATCCCTCGTGGTAGTGTTGTGACATACGGTCAGATAGGAGAGATGTTAGGTAATAAGAATCTGGCAAGAGTCGTTGGAAATGTGTTACATAAGAACCCTACACCGATAATTGTACCATGCCATAGAGTTGTCAATTCAAAAGGAGAATTAGCCAAGAACTTCGGATTTGGTGGTATAGAGAAACAGAGAGAACTGCTTGAATCCGAAGGTGTTGAAATAACTGATTACAAGGTATTAAAGAAATATATTGAAATATAATGAATTATTTTGAGATAAGACCTGACGGACAAGCATATATCAGAACGGACAGCGGCACAATAATCCGTAAAGTCGGTAATGGTGAATCAGTAAATCATGCTGATTTCAATATAAATGAAACATTGTTTGTAATTGCATATAACTCAGGAAGATGCGAAATTCGTGATAGAAAGAATATGCTTGTTAAAACGTTAGCAGAGGAAGGCGTTAGAGAAGCTTATTGGAGACAGCATGCTTCTGACATCAAACGTCGTTTCTTTTCAAGAAAATCAGAAATCAATGAATTTGTACTTCTTGTAATGAAAGACGGAAGTTCTCAATCCATTGATATTTAATTGTTTTACTTGCACATTGCATCGAACATCTCGTGCGTTCCTAATCTTCCGTTGATGACACAAACGCATTCAACGACTGCCTTGACGCATAATTTCTCGTCAGATGCTCTATAAATGTCTTGGTAAAAAACGTATCTGATACCTTCTTTCTTTACATTGAGTCTGCAATAAAACTCATCGCCGCCTCTTAAAGGTGTCTTGTAAGTCAAAGAGATACGAGCAACGACTGGGTCGATGCCTTGCTCGTGTAAATCAGCGAATTTCACACCTCTCGATTCTATGAATTCATGGCGAGTGTGTTCTGTATAATGTTGATAATTAGCGTTGTTTACAATTCCTTGTCCGTCACATTCGTAGTCGCGGACTTTCATTTTTAATTCAAAAATATAGTTTCCCATCAGATTTTAATATCTTCCTTTAGGTTGAAATATTCTTTTAAAATATCGTTTCCAATAAGATCGTCTTTCTTTGCTGAAATCAGCTGTTTTCCTTTTGAAATAAGCCAGATGTCATCGGTGTAACGCAACAATAATTCCAAGTCGTGCGAACTGAAAATTATGGTCTTGTTTCGTTCTTTTGTCAGCATTTTCATCAAAGAAAACAGCTCGATTTTACTCGGATAATCGATGAAGGCAGTGGGCTCGTCCATAAATATAATAGGAGTGTCCTGAGCTAATGTCTTTGCTATCATCACCTTTTGTTTTTCTCCATCACTTAGTGTGTTGAAATATCTGTCTTTCAATTGATTTATGCCAACTATTTCAAGCGATTCTTGAATTATGTTTTCATCATCTTTTTCTATCTTTCCAAAGAAGTTTGTGTAAGGACAGCGTCCGCTTGAAACCACATCATATACTTTTAAAAACATGTCATCAGGACGCTCTGTAAGGACCAATCCTATCAACATGGCTTTTTCTTTTGCGGAATACGAGGAGAGTTCTTTTCCTATCAATTCTATACTTCCGCTAACTGGTTTTATATATGCTGTCAATGTCTTGAAAAGCGTTGATTTTCCTGCTCCATTAGGCCCAATTAAAGCAATCAAATTACCTTCATTCAAACTGACGTTTATCGGTGGTAAAATAGCTTTGTCTCTATAACCAATATGTAAATCTTTGACCTTTAAAACTTCCATGTTGTTTTATAATTAAAAATCAACCACTTCATCTTTTTCTTAAAATAACCCAAATCACGACTGGCGCACCTATAAAAGCAGTGACAGCATTGATGGGAAGATTGCCTTCTAAACCTGGCATTCTTGCTATTATATTACATAACAAGCTGACAATCATTCCAATTAACATAACGGTAGGGACTAATATCCTATGGTCGCTTGTCTTAAATATAAATCGTGTCATGTGCGGAATGGCTAATCCTAAAAAAGCTATAGGACCACAATATGCTGTCACTATAGCTGTTAAATAGCCGGAAATAAGTATGATAAAAATACTGTTTCTCTTAACGTTCAACCCTAAATTATCTGCGTATAAATCTCCCAACAATAGGATATTTAAATTCTTTGACATAAACAGACTTGCAAATAATCCGAGTGTTATGCTCGTTGAGAAAAACATCAGTTTGCTTGTTCCGACAGCCGAATATGAGCCCATTCCCCAAATAACAAAAGCGTGAATGTCTTCTTTCATGCTGAAAAATTTCATTATGTCGGTCATTGAACCAGCAAGGTATGAAATCATCAAGCCAATGATTATCAATGTGGTCATGTTTCTTACTCGGCTACTAAAACCTAATATCAACATTAAGACTAAGGTGGCGCCAGCAAAAGCGGCGAGGCTGACTCCGAGATTCGACCATATTCCCATTGTCGAAAGAGCTGAGCCGCCTAAAACGCCTGTCATTAAAATTATTATGGCGACTCCTAATCCGGCACCGCTGCTGATTCCTAACATCGATGGGTCGGCGAGGGGATTCCTAAATAAAGTCTGCATTAAAAGTCCTGCTACCGACAAGGCTGCACCTGCAAATATTGCTGTGACGGCTTGTGGCAACCTGTAATCAAGGACGATTGTTGCAACTGTAGGATTCGATTTCTTGCCGCATAAAACATCAAATAAATCTGTGAAAGGAATAGCGACTGAACCTACTAATAGGTTTATTATAAACAATAATATTCCTAAAAATATTATTGAGATTAAAATGCTGATATTTATTTTATTACGAGTCATTATTTAACTAATCGCTTGAAGTATTTTGGAGTGTAATTTTCACACTCGTTTGTCAATAATTCTGGATGAAAATGATAGATAAAATCGGCCAATAGAATGTCGGGTTCATATTGCGACTTTTCAAAATATCCGGTTTCTCTTACATCGCAAACTAATAGCTGTTTTTCCTCAAAAGCTTTAAAAAGCGGGTATAATTCATTTTCTTTTTCCAATCTTTCGTAAGTGAACGGAGTGTCATACGAATTGATAACTCTCCAGAAATCAGCTTGCTGGGCTTTTAATAATACGCTTTCAGCATCGATGTGAAGACTTCCCGTCGATTCGTTGTCTTTCCAGATATAATCGCCGCCGGCATCTGCGAATATCTTAGCTATATAACTTTTCCCGCCAGGTACATACCATTGATTTTCAAAAGGCAAATCGGAAAATACCGTCGGCTTGTCTTCGATTTTTGAACATTTGTCCGACAGTGATTCATAACGTCTTACGACATCATCAAACCATTTATTAGTGACTTCTTCTTTTCCGCATAAAATTCCAATGACTTTCATCCATTCGGCACGGCCAAGTGGGTGAGATTCAAGATAATCGGGGAAAGAAAGCATCGTTGCGCCGCTGAGTCTTCCCAAATGAGAAAAATCGACACCTGAATATGGAGTGTATAAAATCAAATCCGGATGCAGATTTATGAGTTTCTCGGCATTAACATTAGTTGACATTCCAACGTCAGTGATTTTGCCTCTTGCAACAAGTTCTAAAATATCTTCGTTTTTGGTATAATTGCTTTCTAATATTCCTTTTACCTTGTCAATTTCTCCAAGTTTTTGAAATACAGACCATTGTGTTGAGGAAAAAGCTACTGCTGATTTGACAGGAGTTCTTATTATTGTTTTGTCTGTCAATTCGTTAGGTATAGAAACAGTATCACTTAAAAGATAGTATTCGTTTTGTGATGATAAATATTTGATAACTAATTTATATCCTATTTCTAAAGGATATATTTCAAAGTTTTCAGCATACGAAACTAAGTTTAAAGCATCATTTGTGTTCTCGCTTATATCACTTTTTTTTGATACAACATCACATGAGCTCATCATGTAAATTGCTGAAAACAAAATGAGTATAATTTTTTTCATATTATTGATGCAATTCAATGACTTCTTTCAAGCAATTTTCACAGAGACAATCGGAATAATTATCTTTAAGAAACAATCTTACGTTATCCTTAATTGAATATTTTGAGCACCAACAAGTTGAGCTATGTTGACATTCAAATTCACTATTGCATCGTGGGCATTTTTTAGTCATTTTTTTTAAAAATTTATCTTAATAAAATTGTCGTCAAAGATACGAAAAAAGGCTTTCGTGAATGGGCAAAGACTAAGAAAAAATAATTATCTTTGTACGCTAAACAAATTAAATTTTTTAAAAATGGGATTTTACTTTTTTCATACGCCTAAACCAAGGCAATTCAATTATATACCTCGTTACTTCGATCCTGCAAAAGAAGCTCTTGAAAAGAAAAAGGCTGAGATGGGATTGGATTCAAAACTTTCTGAAGCTGAGAAGCGTAGAATAAGAATTAGAAGAGGATTCGGTTATTCTCCTGAAGAAATGCAAGAAAAGAAGAAATTCGGTTTCAATGGAATGCGCCATATCGTGCTTTTAAGTCTGATAGCATTTATCACATACTTCATCTTCGGAACACCAGTAATCGAAAATTTCATAGAAATGTTTCTTAGTTTAGGAAAATAAAAATCAATGATTTATGTCCTTCGATATAATTAAATTATTACCAGATTCTGTCGCTAATCAGATTGCCGCCGGCGAAGTTATCCAACGTCCAGCTTCAGTAGTTAAGGAATTGATGGAAAACGCTTTAGATGCTGGAGCAACGCAGATTGATTTGATAATAAAAGACTCAGGCCGGACCATGATTGCCGTTATTGACAACGGATGCGGAATGTCTGAGACTGACGCGCGTCTTTGTTTTGAACGTCATGCTACTTCCAAGATTAAAAAAGCAGAAGACTTGTTCTCAATTCGTACCATGGGATTTAGAGGTGAGGCTTTGGCAAGTATCGCTGCTGTGGCACAAGTTGAGCTGATGACACGACGCAAAGAAGACGAGTTGGGAACAAAAATACTCATCGAAGGCTCGGTAGTAAAAGAACAGCTGCCAAAACCGATGTCTATTGGAACTAATTTTACGGTGAAAAATCTTTTCTTTAATATACCCGCTCGTCGTAACTTCTTGAAATCTAATGAGGTTGAAATGCGACACATTACAGATGAGTTTTTCCGCGTTTCTATGATGAATCCTGAAGTGGGCTTTTCTCTCGTAAATAATGAAAAGGAAATTTACCATCTCCCTAAAGGAACCTTAAAACAAAGAATAGTAGGACTTTTCGGTAAAGACTACGATAAAAAGATTCTTCCTGTTCAGCAGGAGACGGAAACTGCTACTATCAACGGTTTCATTGTCAAGCCTGAATTTCTCAGGAAGACAAGAGGCGAACAGTATTTCTTTGTTAACAAACGTTTTATAAAGCATTCTTACCTTCATCATGCTATAGAAAACGCTTATCAGGAATTGATTCCGAAAGATTGTTATCCTGGTTATTTCATTGACATTGAAATAAATCCTAATGAAATTGACATAAACATACATCCAACCAAGACGGAAGTTAATTTCCAAGATGTTAAATTGGTTTATGCAATACTTCACTCTGCCGTACGTAAAGCAATAGGACAGAATAATTTAGCTCCGATGCTCGACTTTGACGTAACACCGGATTTAGGCATTGATTTCGGTGAAGCAAGCAGAATGGACAGACCTGTGATTGAACCTAAAATAGATTACAATCCAAGCTTCAATCCTTTTAAAACGCAGCCTCAAACACGTCAATCTTCTGGCAACTGGAGGATAATGTATGAGGATAATAATGATACGGTTTCAAGCAATATAAATAAAATCAGCAACTTCGACGAAGTCACCGCGGCGACCGTAGTCGAAAACAAAAATCTTTATATCCAGCTTCAACAGTCATATATAGTGACAACTATGAAATCGGGTCTTCTTATTGTGGATCAGCATCTTGCACACATGAGAATACTATACGAAAAATATCTTAGAGAAATGGAAAACAGCATCGAGGCCTCGCAGCAAGAGTTGTTCCCGCAGCATATTTCTTTAAGTCCTAATGACGTTTCATTGTTGAGAGAGATAATGCCTGATTTAGAGAAGATTGGATTTAGAATACAGCAGATGAACGCTTCAACTTTCGTCATCAACGGAACTCCGGCTGACAGCAAAAACAACGATGCCATTGCGCTTTTAGAAAAGATTTTGGATATGTATAAAACAAATCTCGTTGATTTGAAGTTAGATAGAAAACTGAATCTTGCACGTTCATTGGCGTCACAATTAGCGATAAAATCAGGCCAAACATTAAGTCCGACAGAGATGCAGGATTTGATAGACCGTTTGTTCGGTTGCGCCGTCGCAGAGGTTTCTCCAGATGGCAAGAAAATATATACAATATTGAATGTTAATGAATTAAAAACACGATTGAACTAATATGAGTAATTTCAGACCAAGTGGTTTTGCAGTTTTGCCTACAGTGGTTAAGAACTTGTTGATAATAAACGTATTGTTTTTCTTGGCTACGATTGCAGCAGATGTCGTTCTTCGCATTGACCTTAAAGATTATTTAGGTTTACATTATATAGGCGCCTCTGATTTTCAACCGTATCAGCTTGTGACTTACATGTTTATGCATGGCGATTTTGCACATCTTTTCTTCAATATGTTTGCGCTGTGGATGTTCGGAAACACTCTCGAAAATATCTGGGGTGCCAACAGATTTCTGCTGTTTTATTTCGTATGCGGAATAGGAGCAGGCATCATACAAGAAGTTGTACAATACATTCAATTTGCAACAACATTGTCTGGTTATCAGAATGTTAATATGAGTGGACATATCATTCCAATGGGCGAATATCTTAATTTGTTAACGACAGTAGGTGCATCTGGAGCCGTGTATGGCATCTTGCTCGCTTTCGGTATGATGTTCCCAAATTCAACGCTTTATATATACTTCGCAATACCAATCAAAGCAAAATGGTTTGTGTTGATATATGGTTTGATAGAACTGTTTGCTGGATTCAGAGGTGTGGATAATGTAGCGCATTTTGCACATCTTGGCGGTATGTTATTTGGATTGATACTGATTCTTTATTGGAAAAAGAAAGGAAACCTTTATTGATTATGAGACCATTACAAGGAAATTTATTAAACGGACTTAAAAATTTCTTCTTGCAGAAAAACGTATTGTCAAGATTGATGTTAATCAATGTGACAATATGGATTATTTGCTTGTTTATCAGTGTTTTTACATGGCTTTTTAATATCAGCGACATTTCATTTGTGACAAAGTTGTTCGCTGTACCATCCGATATTTCAGCATTAGCTGAAAAACCTTGGAGCGTGTTTACATACATGTTTCTTCAAGAAGAGTTTTGGCATTTGTTTTTCAATATGTTAATGCTCTATTATGGAGGAAAAATATTTATGCAATATTTCTCCGAAAAACAATTGCTGTTGACATATATTTTCGGCGGATTGTTCGGAGCTTTGTTTTTCATATTGGCATTCAACGTTTTTCCGGTTTTTGAAAACATGAAAGGTCATGCTTTCGCATTAGGTTCTTCTGCATCGGTATTGTCGATTTTAATAGCAGCAGCGACTTATCGCCCAGATTATACTTTAAATCTTTTCTTATTAGGTCAAGTCAAGATGAAATGGGTTGCTATCGTATTTGTTATCATTGACTTTTTAAGCATAACAAAAGGAAATTCAGGTGGACATATTGCACATCTCGGCGGTGCATTATGGGGATTTTTGTATGTATCTATGTTGAAAAGCGATTTTGATATTTATAAGATTTTTAAGAAAAAAGCGAAGATTAGAGTAAAAACTGTCAATTCGGAAAATTATCATAAAAGACCGAAGACAGACGAACAATATAATGCCGAACGTGCTCAGGAACAGGAAGAAATAGACAGAATACTCGATAAAATAGCTAAAAACGGATATTCAAGTTTAAGCGAAAAGGAAAAAGAGTTTTTATTCAGACAAAGTAAAAAGTAATGGAGAAAACGAGAAAGAGAAGGAACACTTTTTTCCAAGGTTCGTTAAAATTATTAATCGGCATTGGTGGAATAGTGGCGTTGATATCGACATTTCTATGTGCGATATGTCCGTTTGTAAATCCTTCTATTTTCGTCTGGACTGCTATTTTTGGATTGGCATTCTGGATGATATTTTTCGTTAATATATTCATTCTCATAATTCTAATACGCTTAAAATCAAGGAGGACAATATTAATACCTATTGTAGCTTTATTATTCTCAATTCCAGGTTTGTTGAAATCATATTCATTTGGCAAAGAAAAAGATAGCAATGCGCAGATTAAAGTAATGACTTATAATGTAGGTGTTTTTAGAGACTACAATGACAAGAATAGAAGTGCCAATGATGTTAAAAAAACGTTGGCAGAACTTGTAGAGGCTGAAAAACCAGATGTATTATGCCTACAGGAATCAGGACAATGGCCAGAAAACGCAGCTTCTGCATTCTCGAAAATGATTGGTTATAAATATTATAGCATAAATAAAGCCAATGGCAACAGTTACTTTTCCAAATACCCTTTGCTTGAAGTAAAAGCATTTGACAATGATGGTTTAATTAAATTCGTAGATATCAAAAAGGTTAAGATAAATAATGAAGATTCTTTTTATCTAGTGAATTGTCATTTCAACTCATTTAAAATTAGCGATGATATTGATGATATAAATGAAAAAGAGGTATGTAAATCCGTGATTAGAAAGTTGGTAAATGGCTTTATGTCAAGAACTGAAATCACAGAGCTATTACTAAAAAAGCTGCCTGACGATAAGTTGCCAATTGTAATATGCGGCGATTTCAACGACACACCGATGTCTTATACATATAATAAGATGTTTAATGCAGGTTTAAAAGACGCATTTATCACCGTTTCAAAAGGAATAGGCAAAACATATTGCGGAAAACTCCCTTTGTTGAGAATAGATTATTTCTGGTATAATGATTATGTGGAAGTCGTTAGTTATAAAAGAATTAAGCAGACGACATCGGATCATTATCCTTTAGTGATGGATTTTAATATTACTAAAGCTGTGGAGGAGAACGAATGAATTTCAAGTTAGTATCAGATTTCAAGCCAACAGGCGACCAGCCGCGAGCCATAGAGCAACTTAAACAAGGAATATTGAATGGCGAGCGGTATCAGACACTTTTGGGTGTGACAGGTTCGGGTAAAACATTCACAATAGCTAATATGCTTGCTGAATTGAATCGTCCTGCATTGATACTCAGTCATAATAAAACTCTCGCAGCTCAGCTGTATAGCGAATTTAAACAGTTTTTCCCTCAAAATGCAGTGGAATATTTTGTTTCATATTACGATTATTATCAGCCAGAAGCATTTATTCCTCAGACAAATACATATATCGAGAAAGACCTTTCCATTAATGATGAAATAGAGAAATTACGTCTCAGTGCAACTACCTCTTTGTTGTCAGGACGACGTGATATTATTGTAGTGTCTTCTGTATCATGTATTTATGGTATCGGTAACCCTGATGATTTCGGCAAGAATGTCATTTATATAGAAGTAGGGAAACGTATCAACAGAGATGATTTATTAAGACATTTGTCTGATTCTCTTTACAGTCGAAATGATATTGAATTTACACATGGAAAGTTCAGAGTCAAAGGCGATACTGTTGATGTTTTTCCGGCTTACTCAGACATAGCATATAGAATTATATTTTGGGATGATGAGATTGAAACAATTGAATCATTCGACCCTATAAATGGAACACGTATTGAGCCTCTTTCGAGTCTGACATTATTTCCAGCAAATATTTTCGTCACTTCAAAAGATAAAATCAAATCAGCAACTAATGAAATTCAGCTTGATATGTTTAAACAGGTTGAATATTATAAGGAAATTGGAAAATTTGAAGAGGCTAAACGTCTTGAAGACCGTGTTTGCTATGATATTGAAATGATTAGAGAACTCGGTTATTGCAGCGGCATTGAAAACTATTCTCGTTATTTCGACGGCCGTGAACCTGGAACTCGTCCATTCTGCTTGATAGATTATTTCCCTGATGATTTCATAACTGTCATTGATGAAAGTCATGTTACTGTTCCACAAATACGCGCCATGCATGGTGGCGACCGTTCAAGAAAACAAACTCTTGTTGAATATGGTTTCAGATTGCCATCTGCTTTGGACAATAGACCGTTGAAATTTGATGAATTTGAATCACTTACCGGTCAGACAGTTTATGTAAGCGCAACGCCGGCCGATTATGAATTACAACAAACCGAAGGAATTTATGTAGAACAACTTATTCGTCCAACTGGTTTGTTAGACCCTGTTATTGAGGTCCGTCCTTGTAAAAATCAAGTTGATGATTTGATAAATGAGATTCATAGGGTGGTAAATGGCGGACAAAGAGTTTTAGTGACGACTCTTACAAAAAGAATGGCTGAAGAACTGACTCGTTATCTTAACAATTTGAATATCAAAACAAGATATATACATTCTGATGTTGATACATTAGAAAGAGTAGAGATAATGACAGAATTGAGAATCGGAACTATTGATGTGCTTGTTGGCGTCAACTTGCTCCGTGAAGGCCTTGATTTACCTGAAGTTCAACTTGTCGCAATAATGGATGCTGACAAAGAAGGATTCCTTAGATCTGAACGCTCATTAACCCAGACTGCTGGCCGTGCAGCTCGTAATGCCGATAGTTTGGTTATTATGTACGCCGATAAAATCACTGATTCGATGCGCAAAACTATAGATGAAACAGCACGAAGAAGAGAAATCCAAATGGCATATAACATAGAACATGGTATTTCACCTAAAACAATTATTAAAGCTATTGACACATCTCTAAGCAAGACGATGTCAAAACAAAGCAAAGATTATATTATTACAGAAAATAACATAAAATCTGTAGCAGAAGAATCTCAAGCTAAATATAAATCAGAAAAAGACATTAAAAAAGCTATTGCTGAAGCTAAAAAGGAAATGGAAAAAGCTGTTAAAGAACTTGATTTTATGGAAGCTGCAAAATACAGAGATATAATAATTGCATTAGAAGAACGACTTAAAAAA
>JAEIGA010010997.1_pt1 | contig 13731 bp, 12 predicted proteins | sample 9270691 | NCBI WGS metagenome assembly JAEIGA01 (sample SAMN17057246, study PRJNA624740) | gut metagenome | biome: biome; isolation source: fecal sample | host: Bos grunniens | place: China: Xizang | collected 2019
AGGCCGGTGTATGAGTTGACGGTCGAAATAAAACGGTCGAGTTCTTTGTATTTCTCGACCGTCGGCAACTGATTGTACTCAGCTATTCGCGCTAAACATCGCGCCCAGGTTGCATCGTTCAATATCACGCTCCACGGATGGATGTGCGAGCCAAGGAACTCCAAACCTTTCCAATATTGCTGGCAGTAGAATTTCTTGTCGTTCATCCGCACGCCTTTTGCAGCCAATCGTCGGCGCAGTTCCGGCAGCAGTGATAGGGCGTAAGGTTTCAGCCGATCTGACACAATCATCACACCGTCATCCATGAATACCGTGGTACGGATGCCGCAATCGTCGTTCAACCAGTGCACCTCTTCGTTGATATAAAGTCCCATGCCTGTTTGCGATGTCATGCGGCCGATGGGTACACCAATACCATCCGGACGGTTAAGTATCGATTTTTCTGGTTTGATGTGCTCATCCCAAAGATACCTTGGCGTGCGCCGCTCGAAATGTTTCGAGGGACAACAGTGAATGGCTATCATTGCCAGCCATTTCAGGAATGGCGGCATCCATTCGCCGTACTTTTCAGCTATCTCACTGTCGAAGTTATCTATCACACGGACAAAGCAGCTCTCCATGTAATCGCACACCGCGTTAGGGAAGAATCCGGCCAAATCCCATTTGATTATCCAAACCGTTTCGGTATATCCGTTAGATACCTCGCAGATATCCTCTATCACCTGATTGATGGCTGCTTGCGAGCCCATACCCTCGCGATTGTTAAATGTTCGCGGGTGCAGAGTTAATTCTATCCACGGTTTAAGTGTGTCGCAGAGGATATGGTCGACGATTCGACCAGCGAACTCGGTGGCAAAAATCTCGCGCCATTTTGGAATTGAAACAAGGAAGGTGTAGTTGTGGCGAATGCGAAAATCTCTCTGCATGAGCTCGCGCATCAAACGAACCAACAGTGGTGGCCAGTTTGCTTCAAAAGCCATCGAATCATGTCCGTAACGTTTGTTTTGTCTGGTTGACAGCATAACGCTGAGCAACATCGAGAAAAATTCTTCTTCAGTCATTTTTTAAGTATTTTTTTTAAAAATATTCGAGTGAAATCGCGACCGCCTGACACCGATTACTGTTGTTGACGTTGTTGTTGTTCAAGTTGCCATTGTTGGCGTTGAAGATCCAAGCGTTATTCACGTTGTACCTCGCTGCCCACCATCGGTTCGTGCGGGTCGGAGCCACATTAATATACTGCTATGAATGATAGCCGGGTTCCCTTTCACTCTTATAAATCCTGACAGCAGCTTCTTGCCTATTAGCCGACCATCTGCTGCTCCTGACGTTTAAGCGCCCTGGTCGCATTTCGCCACTTTCTTACACCTTCCTCTATACGTTCCAACTGCGTGGCTATGCGCAGTTTATCTTTATCGGCGATCAAGCCCTGCTTAACGCAGAGCTCGAAGTTAGCCAATAAGATACCGAACTCGCCAAAAATCTCGCGGATATGTTCTACGCGCACCTCCTGACATTCCTTCGCGATAGAGAAATTCCGGATAATACCTTGCAGGGCTCGTTTCATCTCTACTGGTGCACCTTCTATGCGTTCTATCTTGGGCATGCGTTGAATTACTGGGTGTAGAATATAGAGTATATTCTTTGCGTCGGCAAGAATCGAATCCTTGTCATTGTGCGCTTTATTACCGCGCGGTTGTTTGTGCTCGTTCATTTTTTTTTAAAAAAGTATTTTTTTTGAGATTTATGAGCACCCGCGTCGCGCTACCGCGACGACGCGGGATGCAAGTTTATTATTTATTCAGTTTCAAAAGCGCGACCGCCTGACACCGAAAACTGCCGTAGACGCCGGTGCCGGTCAAGGTGCCACTGCCGGCGCCGAAGAACCAAGCGGTAAACACGGTGTACCTCGCTGCCCACCATCGGTTCGTGCTATTGTTAATCGCCGTTGTACCCATCTTGGTGATACTGGGAGCCAAAGCTGCGAGGCAGGCGTCCTTCATTAGTTCAGTGCCTTCGAGTACACCAGGAAGATGCCAGTCGCCGAAATCCAAACCGTCCACGCCGTAGGTGCGGTTGTAGCCGTAATAGAGTGCGGGATATTTATATTTGGTACCGCCATCTTTGGTTGGAGCTGTTTTACGGGCGTATCGCTCGGCCATTGCAGCGCCATCAGGCAGACCGAAACAGCCATGCTTCTGTGGACAAACCACTGCGTAGCACTTCTCCAGATACTCCTCGTAGCTGCTGTAAGCCGCACGCAGATCGGCGCAATACTGCGAGTTCGCAAACTCCGAAGGCTTCACTGTCGCATCGTTGCCGGCACGGGGACCTACGGGCTCGTTCTGCGTTGGCACGCGGCCGCTACCTGTGGCCCATGCCTTGGTCTTTTCGATATTCATCACACCCCAATAGTTAGTGTAGTAGCCTCGCTCGCCTCGCCAATACACTGATGACTCTGGCATGTCGCCCCATGTGATGTGAGCGATAGTACAACCTGTTGCGCTCACATTATAGAAGCGATAATCGGTGCAGGCGTCACACTGGATGATGATTTGCGTACCGTTCTCGTCTACTTTGTTGCCGTCTGCATCGGCCAGATATGCCCACCATGCACGGGTATCGCCCACCTCGGTGGCCTTGGCTGCCACGGCAGCGCTAATAGCTGCGGCGTTGGTAGCATCGATATCAGTTGATGCTAACTCTACGATGGTAGCTACTTGTGCGTAGCTGGGAGCCATCGACAGATTGATGGTGAGCGATGTGCTACTGATAGCCGTAATCGCGTACTGACATACGTCGAGCCACTTCTGGTCGGCTGCGTTCTTGTCAATCACACCTACCTGTCGGCCCTTGCGCAGATACACATAACCAACATGCACCCAGGCACTCGGGATGATAGCTTTTTGAATCCAACTACCGCCCTTTACGTATGTAATCTCGTTCGATTCGTTAAGGAATACCACGTCGCCAACGGTGGGGCTAGTAGTAATCACATTCACGCCGTCCACAAGGATTTCGCGCGTGGTCTCTATCATAGAAACCTGACTCTCGATGGTAGGTTTTACAGCGGCATCGTAGGCCGCTTTATTTGGATAACTCTTAATAGCCATAATGTTTAATCTTTAATGTTTAACGTTTAATTTACCAGCACCCAGTCGCTCACAGCATTAGTCACGCTGAAGGCGGTGTACTCCTTCTTGTTAGTTGTATCGAGGTACTTCTGACCAACGAATGCGGGCACGTTAGGCGCAGCTGGTGCGCCGGCACCGTAGATAATCATCGGATAGTTCTGTACCTTGGGCATATCTTCCGAATTAATGCACACAGCACGGGTTTCGCCCAGGTTGTCGAGCTGCGCCTTCAGGCCGTCAATCTCCCCGAAAATCTGCGCAAACGCCTGAGCTAAAACAGCCTGACCTGGTGCGCCGATGAAGTTGGTGGCAATATTCTTGAAGATACCGAGTCCCACCACCAGCGCCACACCTCCGTTCACAGTGGCGGTATAGCCGCTCACAACGATGGTCATTGCCGTTGGGCACAGATAAACGTAATATCCAGTAGAAGGCATCGCTGCCACGGCCTGCTTCATCAGTGGCTCGTAATACGATTCTGTTACCTCGCGGGTGGCAGGGAGGGTGGCATAAGTCTGTCCACCCATCAGCCAACCGGTCAGCACGGGAGTCTCGCCTGTTTCGTTGTACTGTGCGGTATAGATTAGCGCGGGGTTGTAGTCAGCCGTCGCGGTCGCAGGCAGCTCGGGATAATCCTGTCGATAGGTGTAGGCATAAGTAATCACCTTATCGTAGGTACGGGTAACAATACGCGCAAACAGACTCACATCTGCAGGCACGGCACTCGCACTTGGCACCAGCATAATGTCGCCCGCGTTCAACTGTACCTCGGTCGATATGCCGTAGCCGCTGGCACTCACATCCTGACCGTTCACATTAACATACTTGCCGGCCGTAGCCTGCTGTAGTGTAATGCTGCGGGTAGCGTCGTACTTACCCAACGCACGCTCCAAGAACTGCACACGCTCCATCTTGGTGTCTATCTCAGTTTTGGTGTAGTAGTTTGCCAGTGCTGCGGCAAGCGCTTGCGCCTCTTCTTCGGTGGTGCTGTATGGTAGCAATGCCGTGGCGATGGCCTGAGTCACCTCGCTGGTGGTAGCAAGTCCGGTTACGGCCTGCTCGATGGCGTGCTCCACCTCGATAGCCGACGGCTTAGCATCCCAGCGGGTTTTGTCCTGACTGGTTACGTGGATATCACTATTACCTACGTGGTTGGTAACGGTACCCTGGAGGTTATTGATAGCCTCCTGCATACCTGCCGATGCGTTGATGGCAGCTTGTACGCTTGCGGTAAGATCGGTCAAGGGGATACCACTGGCGGGTTTCTGGTAAGCTGTGCCGGCTAAATCCAGCAGGTTCTGCACGGCTGTGGCCAGGTCGGTCTTGGGGATACCATTGCCGGGCTTCTGGTAAGCCGTGTTAGCGGCTGCCAACAGATTGCGCACGGCCTGCGTCATGTCGGTGTCGGGTATGCCTCCGCTGGGCTTCTGATATGCACTCAGCGCCTTCTCGAGCGCCTGCTGGATGGCGGCGGTCAGGTCCGAGTCGGGTATGCCACCCGATGGTTTTGTGTACTTACCCGCAATGGCGGTGGCCATGTCGGGGATTTGGTTCAGCAGGTTCTGTACCTCTGTTCCGGTCTGTGAAAGTCTGAAATCTGCCATAATCTTTCGTATTTTTAGTTGTTATTAATCGCGTTATCGATAGCCTCTTGCAGCGCGTCCACCGCATCGGCGTGAACATACAGATAGTAATCGTCGTCGGTGGCCAGTGGGTGTCCGTCGCAGTCGCACAGGCGAAGGAACTCGCTGGCGATGTCGCTCTCATCCGTAAAGGTGTACTGCACCGCGCTCTCATCCTTGGCGCATGGGCAGCTGAACAACTTGGTGCATGCAGCATCGGCCACAAAGCACAGCGGCTGGTCGTCCACCTTGGTGCGCTCGCCATCCTCGCAGTCGGTGTCGTTCAGTATCCATGTGCATCGCGCTGTTACCACACCGATAATGTCGTCGGTCGGGAACATGAAAAACCAACCGCCCTTGGTATCCTGCTGCATCTCACTCTTTGGGATGGTGATGGTGTTGCGGCGATAGCCATAAATCAGCTCCACATTAAAGTCGATATCCTCCATCGCCACCTGCTTGATGTCGATCAACACCTTCGCCTCGGTGCCTCGTCGTATAATCTTAATCTCTGCCATATCTCGTTAATCTGCTAATTTCATGTAGTTTTTTACCAACATATCAAATCCGTATGGGATGTTGTAGAGCTGCTGGGGGCTGCTGGGGGTGCGGTTCTGGTAGCTGTTGTCAACCAATAGTAATCCAGCGTGGTACAGCTTGGCGGGTATCTTTCCGCCACCCATCTCCTTCAGCTCCTCGTAGGTGCGCCGCGTCAGCTCCATAATGGTCTCCTCGGCGCTATCGGCGTAGAGTTCCAGCAATCCATCCTCGCAGTCGTAATCTATGCGCGAGTGCTGCTTAATGTAATCGATACTTAACCATTTCATATCTTTTGCTTTTTTATCTAACTAAAAAACCCGCAACATCGCGTTGCGGGTTTACTTACTTAGCTGCCAACTGCTTTTCGATGGCCGATCGGCTCACCCACGGCCACCCCGCAATCATTTCGCGGATAATTTTCTCCTCCTCGGGACTCAGCTCGCACTCGCCTCGCCATAATCGCTGCCCCAGCATCACCATCTTTTCTTCTTGGTGCCAGTAGAATGGCTCGCAAGCCTTCTCGCGAATGTCAACCACCTGGTAGTTGCCGTTCATCTGCAGCATCTCCACATTTTTAAAATTTACTTTTGCCATAGTTTTTTTGATGTTATGTTGTGTAATATATGATAGTTCCATCGTTTCCGTAGGTTTGCACGTTAATAGTGGGATCTCCCTGCGCGTCCTCGCCCCAGATAGAAATCTCAACATCAGTATTGTTGATTTTAATGCCAGCGTTATTATCAAAATCGAACAAGTCGGCGAACGTAGCATATACGGCAACTGATCCGTGAGCAGGCACCGTAACCTGCCTTGATGCTATCTGCTGATAACTGCTGTCGTAAATAGCAGTACATGCCACCGCCTGTGTGTGGCAGTTAGTCTGACAATACAGATAACCAACGTTGATAGTGATTGCGCTCGAGCTATTGTTCACCAGGCTCATTTTTACCGTTACGCCGCTCCAGTTATGTATGGCTATATCGTTGTTAATATCCTGGAATACGAGCCCAGCGATAGCCTGACCGTTAGATGCGAAATTAGCCAACGCATCAATATCAAACTGTACCGACGTAGATTCGCCTTGTATCTCCATCTGGGTGATTGGCAACTGCACGCTGTCGTATGGTATCGGAATAAAGCTCTCTATATTACCATCTACCACGCGAGCCAACATGTGCACCATTTTAAAGATGGTTGTATCATCATACACACTATCAGCTATATTGCCACGTATTTGATAATCGCCACTCGAATTTCTGCGGATACGGAAAGATACCGACCGGCCGTCAACGTGGGCAATCGGCTGCGAAGCCATACCTGCTGCGAGCACGCTGTAATCGACAGGATAGCAGACGGCTACATAGTAATATAGATTATTGCCATTGTAGATAGTGTCCTGAAGGTCCGAAGGTTCGATCATACCTTCGATGGATTCGTTATCAGAGTCGTACACCTCTATGCCAAAACCCACTTCTCTGTCCCAATCTTCCGATCCGCGATAAGGTATCTTTTTGTTGGCGATGTTTGCTTGCCAAAGGAATGGCATGGCGTTTTTATTGTACCCTATAAAATCTTGCCAACGGTAAGGTTGGCTTATAGCACCATTTGGACGGTCGTAGGTCCATATATCGTCGTCGTTACCCGCTTGCATCATGCTGCGCGTTTTACTGATGCACGCATCGCGGCCGTAGTTCTGGTAATTAATGCGCAGTCCACAGTTAGCATTAATCAAGCACTGGTAATGCGACCCTGCGGCTGTCTGCCTGGTTGGGAATCCGCTTGCATCCACCACGGGCTCTATACCGGCATCGCCATTAATAAAACCCTTAAATTTTGCCCATTTATTGATGGTCTGTAGCTGAAAGATATCCTCTCCTTCATGCAACTGTGTTTCGAGTACCGCGGCTATATCAGACTCGTCAGCTGGCGCGTATATTATTCCGTTACTGTTTGCCATAGCCTTTTACTTTTAACTGAATAATCTGATTTTCAAGACTCACCACCTTACGGGCCAGCGTGATGACTGATGCCATTAAGATAGCCTCCTGGTCCATGCTCAATGTGTCGTCGGCTTCGTTTACGGTATCGGGCAGCACCTTCTGCCAGTACTGCGCTACAGATCCTACATGTCGGCGCCCATCATCCAAATCACCCTTCAGTGTGTATTGTATAAGTGGCGCGTTGGCGATATCTTTCACGCTGAATCCATTACAGAATCCCACCACGTTCTTTTTTCTTATATCCGAAAGGAAAGCAAATCCGCCGGTGCAGTAAATCTTTCCAACCACATGCAGCTTGTAGCTTGGGCTGGTTAGTCCTATACCAACATTCGCGCCGTTATAACATAGTGACAGATTACCATTGTTGCGATATTGCAGGTATAAGGTTTGTCCTGTCACGGCATTTATTTCGTTTGTATTACCTATTTCCACCGAACTTACTTTAAGCGATGTGCCGAAATAACCAGAGCGCATCGCTACAGATGACGAACCAAGGTCGTAGGAATTGTTGCTTATAAAACTAATATGCCCCACGTCCGACATGTTTCCGCTGATGTTCTGAAACTCGCTGCTGGCATTGAGGTACGTCTGTCCCCAGGCCGTTTTGCTGGTGGGCTTACTCGTTACCTCGCTCCACGATGGCCAACGGGTGGCAGTGGCTGGCACGCCGCTGGTGATATCACTCCATACGTGGGTGTGTGCCGATGGTGTAAAGCTGCTCGGCTTGCTGGTTACTTCATCCCACGATGGCCAACGGGTGGCAGTTTCGGGTTTACCGGTGATGTCGCCCCACGCATAGTGATCGGTCCACGGCACATTTACAAACATCTTTTCGTTATCCAGCTGCACGGCATAGTTGCGATTAGCCGTGCTGGTGGTGTAACCTACCTGCACGCCACCACGCACGCCGTCGGCTGCCAGCGGCAGGGTGTAACCACCACTGCCACCTGTTGAGCCGCCACCGCCTCCGGTGTTGCTGCGCGTCATTCTATTAATATCAAATCTATTAGTTCTCATATCAATCCTCTGCTGGTGCTAAACTTCTTTGTATAATAATTTCTGTTTCGTCGTCGTAGGGGTTCTGGTTCATACTTATCACTCGCCATAGCTTATTAAAAAGTATAAACATACCCAAATAGAGTGTGTAGAGTTGCGCCAACGATGTGCGTTTGCATCGCAGTGTGATACGCTCGCGGCTGTAGAGCATATAGCGGTAATTGGTGAACCAGTTGGCACGCTGCACGATATCATTCAGGCTGTTGCTGTTTTCGCGATAGGCCGAAAATGCCATGTATATGTCGGCGATACCTCGGCCGTAACCGTCCGAGATTTTAAAGTCGTCGGTATCTGGCAGCGTGCGCTTCTGCTCGCTGAACACGGCATCGCGGGTGGCCAGTCGGAAATTGGTCATCATCAGGTATTGGCCGTATTCATCGTAGGTGCGCAGGCTGTCAGAATCGTAAACCAGCACCTCGATAGGCATACCCGCAGGCACATTGTACAAACCATCCTCCCAGTAATACTCAAAGTCCGAAGATACATGCCATCCGTACACGTTTGGCTGCGTGGTTAGCCATACACCCTGGCCGTGGTACCACAGATTGCCAACTCGAATCTTTACGCCCACGTATGGGTGGCCCATATCCTCATTGCCAAGTTCGCGCAGGTTTTTGCCCCACTTACAATTGAAGTAGATGTTGAAGTTATTAGCCGTCGGGCGATCGTAGAATCTTATGGTGAACAGATACTCGTCGTTGGTGATAGTCTGCGGCGTTTCGTTATTATACAGCAGTCCCTCCTCCACATGAGATGCAGTACCGCATATACATGGATTCACACCGCTTACGGCCAGCCTGTTCATGCTATTGAAGTAGTTATCGTGAAGCAGATATCCACTGGGACTGTAGCCAACAAGCTCTGGTGTGTTCGAATCCAGAAACGCTATGTACTGGTTTCCGCCCGTGATGTCGCTGCGATAGGTGAGGTGGTTGAAATTAAAGTCAGACTGATTAACCACGTCGCCGTCGTAATTCAGGCGCACCTTCTCGTAAGGCATCAGGATACTTTCGGCCCCGTCGTTGTCGGCCGGCGTCAGATAGTTGGCGCTATCGATAGGCTGCGCTCCCGCTTGCTGCTCAGTCGTGATGTTGGTATAACCGCGCAGGTCGGCCACTGCACACGAGTAATAGAGGCCTTGATGGTCAAACTTTGTAAATACCAGCGCAGCCTTGTCGCCATCGTAAGCATCGTGCACCATCCACCCGAAGCAGTTGCATAGGCCCTCCATGATATATTGACACGTCTGCGGCGTATAGAGGTCGGGCGAGATGGCTGTCTGGTTGTGCTCGCTATTGAATGGACACGCCACAATCGACGACACCTGCTGTGTTAGTGTCAGACTCTGCACCGGCCACACTACCTTTGTGTATTCTGCACCTTTGGCATTCAGCGCCTGGATAATATCATCCAGCAGCTCGCACAGCTTCACCATCCTTGGACCTTGGTGGTCGGCATCCCCTTCAGGAGTGTATGCCGGCATATTAAAATCGGTAAGCAATGCCAGCGGCGACTGGATGGGGAATGATATCTGTCGTGGAGGTAGCGCGATGCGATTCTCAAAACTCTGCGCCTGCATAAATCCCATAAATATCAACTCCAGCCCATACCACACCTTTACCACGCGGCTCACGTTGGTAGTTGGTTTCATAGCCTCGATAGCTGTGGCTGTGTCGGCTGTTTCCACTATATTCAGATATCCGGTACGTGGACGAACCACCATCAGCAGATCGTCGTCGGTTTCCTCGTCAAATTCCACCGGCTGCGGTTGGCCGATGAGTACGGTCGGATCGCCGGTGTAATCATCGCCGGTGGTATCATAAATATCCGCCCGGCAGCTGAAGCCGCCGAGCGATACGAAAGGTATAGTCCATTTAGGTAGATTTGCCATAATTATCGCTTTTACTTATCAGCTGATTATGGCTGTTAGGTTTACCGTTTTCTACGAAACCGGTGACTTTCGTCGCGACTCGGCCATCGATGCAAGCATCATGGCGCTCGCTGCTCCGAAAGTTTCCCTATTCCAGCGGTCCGTTTCCGAGAAAAACGATTGTCCCATTAGCCAAGCCACCAATAGGTGCGGTCAGCTTTTGGGTTTTGATAATGGCATTTCCGGTCAGGTAGTCGCCTGTGGCCATTGTGCTGCCACCTATGCGCAGTCGCACGCTGGTGTTCACCTTCAGCAGTTCGCGAATGTTGGCCGCTGCCGTCACCAGATAGCTGGTCTGCACGCTCCAGGTGCAACGCCCTGCGAGGAACTCTCTCCACTTGGCCTGTGTCGCACTGGCTATCTCCAGCTGTTCGCCGTCCACTTGTATCTCGTCGGTGCGTGCGGCAGCCACGGCCATCCAATTATTGCCGTTCTGCACTTGCACTATAATATTGTTGCCTAATGTTGCCATAATATGTTGTATTTATCGTTTCCATGTTACGAGTTCGCCACGGCCAGTGCGTTGGCCGTTGTTATTAAGAGCCAACCTGATCTGTTCGGCGTGCACCGTAGCAGTGAGATGTAGGTTCTGAAGTCCATTTGCCTGAAGGTTAGCTGCCAGCACTTGTTGCTGAAATTGCGAAAGCACCAGCTCGCCTGAGTTTAGCATGGCTGGAACTTGGTCGCCACTCATATAATTACCTGGTACACTATAGCCACCGGCAGCATGCACCACGCCGCCACGGGCGAATGGTATCGCGTTGGTGGCTGCCACAGCCCATAGTGCTGCGGTGTTGGCATCGAGTGCGATGGTGTTAAGTGCCATCGATGTGCTGCCGAATATCGAGATGACGGCGTTCACACCCTCGATAACTGCCATCACCCCCTGCACCACGCTGATTACCTGCTCCACCTCATTGGGCAGCTTGATGCCCATAGCCTTGATGCCGCCCGTGATACTCGAGATGCCGCTGGTTAGTTTCGATATTTGCTCGGTCAGTTTCTTTTCCTGCCTTCCACCTTTGCTTTCGTCTTTGGGTTTATTTAGGTTCTCCAGCGTTTCGCGAGATAATCCCTCCACGCGATAGTTCTTGTAACTACCCGTCGCATAGCCGAGGTTTTCCTGATTGGTTTGCACGCCGTTTCGCTCCAAAAGCCTACCGGCTACGTTTTCGCGTAGTAGCGATGCCTGTTCCTTCATTCGCTTAAGCACCTCTTCGGCTGCAATCAACTGAACCAGGTAACCATCGCGAACATCGGCACCGGCCTCGCTCCACTCCTTACTTAGTGCACTTACAAGTGCCTGCTGTGCGGCTATGCTGTCGGCTGCGTAGGTTACATCCTTGGTAATATTACCAGCGCCACCAGTACCACCACTGCCACCACTGTCACCTCCTAACAATTTGCGGGTGGTGATACCTTCGGCGCGATTGATAACGCGATAGGCTTGCGACTGCATGCCATAGGCTTGCGATGTCTGCTGGTCGCGCTGGGTTAGTAGCTGCACCAGTTCGTTGTATCGGTCGCCATCCACGCGGAACACGCCCCACGATTTAAAAGCCTCGTATGGGTTCGCTACGTTGTCGCGGTGGCTTATACCAGAGCGGCTATCGTAGGTGGTGTGCTCGCGTTCAAAAGATCGGTACTGCTGATAGCCTGCGATGCGCTTGTCGAATTCGGACATCGATGATGTGCCTGCCATAAACTCCTTCCTGCTCAGGCCCAGTTCTTTGGCTTGGCGGTCGTAGAGTGCGCCGATGGCCTTCGATGTCTGCTTCACCTCGTTGCCTATCAGTCCTACGACCTTATTCATACCGCCTTGCAGTTGGCGTTCTATGGCGCGAATCTGTCCGGGCGATAACAGGTCGCCGTTCTGCATCACCTTGCCGTTAAACACGGCATTGCTGCGACCATCCATCGGGGCGATGTATCTACCCGTTTGAACCATCATGCGCATGCGCTCGTTCTCGGTCTGCTGTGCGCTCTTTTGTGGCGACTGTATGCGCTGCATGGTGCCCAGGCGGTCGAGCTCGTCGTAAGCAATGCGAGCCGCTTTCACAATGTCGTCGATACGGTTCAGATAGCCGCTGATGTCGCCGGTATTGATGGCGTTCAGGAATCCCTGGTAAATACTCTCGCTCGCGGCCATCGTGCGGCCCCATTCGTCCACCGTCGCCTCGCTTGCGAAGAATGCATCCTTGGCCACGTCGAGGGCCACCTTGCCTGCACCGAGGGCTGCACCCCAACCGGTGAGCTGCTTGATGCTCAGGCCCAGCTTGCCGGTCACGCTATCCAGCGCACCACTCAGGCCGCTGCCACCCGTCAGTTCCTTGTTGATGTCCTTCAGGTCGCCCTCGGTGTCCTTAATGCGCCCACGCAGCTGGTCCAGGCTCTGTCGCAGGGCCTGCCCGTATTCTCCTTTTTTCTCTTCGTCGGTCATCTTGCGGTACTGCATCGACAGCTCGGTGTAGGTCTTTTTCATTTCCGACAGACTGCCGTTGGTGGTCTTGGCCACGGTGTCCATCTGTCCCAGCGCCCTCACGTAGTCCAGCGTTTCCTTTTCCACCACTTCGAGCGTGCCGCCTACCTTGCGGCACTCGTCGGCATAGCGGGTCAGTCCTTCGGTGGCTCGCTTCAGCTTCTGGTCGTATTCTTGGCTTTCTACTTTCAGCCTTACTATTGCGTCGCTCATATATCGTTAATTTTTCGTTTTGTTCAACATGTTTGCGAGTTCGGTGTCGATGAGTGTGGCCAGATTGTCGGCAGCCTGGGCCAGTGCCCGTTCGCCTGCACCACGGAAGAAGTGGCGCGGTGCCACGTTGCCGCGATTACCGGTGTTTGGATTGTGGTTCCATCGGTCGGTTTTTCGGCGCTCGTTCGGTTTGAATGCTATCTGGCGGTTGTCGGTGCCGTCGTTCATCCATCGCAGAATAAAACCACGATCCAGCGGTCCGTAGCTCATTATCTGTTGTGTGCGGGCCGAACGTAGCCTGCGATTTCCGCCTCGGCTGGATGGGTGGCGCGGTGGCTCGTAGCTGGTGCGCCCGTGTGCTTTCCGGCTGCTGTAGATGTTCAGGTTTGCGCCCAGTATCTTTTTATACACGGCTGTGCGCACGGTCTGTGCTGCACCTCGTGGATCGCCATCTTTAAACTTGATGCCGCTCACCACTTCGGTGCGGGCCTGCTTCACCACTTGGCGGATGAGTTTTTGCAAGGCCCGTTGGGTCTTGGGATTGGTAGAGAGAGCCTGCTCCAGCACCTTGCGCTGCTCTACCAGTACGTTATCATTAACATCGAGTGCAATCATACACTCATCGGGGGAATGTGCGGTTAGGGTTTACTACAAAACAAAAAAAATGGGCGCTCCGCTGAGCGCCCTGCGTAAAACAATCTAATTCATTAACTTACCAACTTTACTTTTCTATGAAAAAACTAAAAACCTAAAACAT
>JAEIGA010010998.1_pt1 | contig 13731 bp, 15 predicted proteins | sample 9270691 | NCBI WGS metagenome assembly JAEIGA01 (sample SAMN17057246, study PRJNA624740) | gut metagenome | biome: biome; isolation source: fecal sample | host: Bos grunniens | place: China: Xizang | collected 2019
AGGTATCGACAATCTTTTGGAATCGAAACGTAAAGAGTTGGCTACACTTCAAACACAATTGGCCGAACGTCAAACTGATTTGGAAAATGAGATATCCTACAAGTTCTGGTTGGACGAGGCTACCCCTGCCGATAAGAAGGCCTACCCAAAACGTATAATTATCGTATTGTTGGGTACATTGGCATCGGTGGTAATGTGTACCCTTGTGTTGTTGATAATGGAACGTTGGAAAACGTGGTCGCTATCGGCTAAAGGGGAGTAAGAATTACACCAAAATCGGAGATGAATAGCATTTTAGAACAGATAAAGACCTGGTTGAAAATCAATAAGACGCCTGTTGTTGCCGTGGCAGTAACTCTTGTGTTTATGATTTTCAATGCAGTGATGCTCACCAAGGATTTTTACCTTCTTATAGGTATTCCTTTGTTGGGATTGTTGCTTGTGCTGTTTATTTTCAAGCTCGAAACCGGCCTTATGGCCACGGCATTGTTTACCCCCTTTGCAATCGACTTTGCCCTTGTGCCACAAATGGAGCTATCTATGCCGGTAGAACCTATGATGATACTATTCAGTTTTATCTTTGTGTTCAGAGTGTTGGTAGCTAAAACTTACGACACACGCATACTTAAACACCCCGTTACTATTTGTGTCTTTGCCATGTTGGCATGGATGCTGATAACATCAATATTGTCGGAGATACCGCAGGTATCGTTCAAGTATTTGGCTGCCCGATTGTGGTTTATGCTCCCATTCTTCTTTGCAGCCACTCAGATATTCAGTTCTACCAAGCGTATTCGACAGTTTTTTTGGTGCTATGCTGCGTCGCTTATAGTGGTAATACTTATTTCTACCATTAAGACGGTGAGCAACTTTTCTGATCTTCAAACACTTCATCGTGTTATGCAGCCGTTCTATAATGACCATACGGCTTACGGTGTTACCATCGCACTCTTTGTTCCAGTGGCTTTTTATTTTGCTTACGAGAGGAATACCAACCCATTGCTTAAGTTTTTGTGTGTCGTAGCCTTTGTGTTGTTGGTCGTAGGATTGGGATTTTCGTATTCTCGTGCGGCATGGATAAGTGTGGTTGGAGCGGTGGCGGTATATTACGCCATAAAGTTTGGGATGAAGATAAAATGGATGCTGTTGATAGCTGCTGTAGGGGTGGCTTTGTTTTTCAGTTATCAGGCTGATGTACTTTATAAGTTGGGTAAAAATAATCAAGATTCATCTTACAACCTTGCCGATCAAGTCCGTTCTATATCCAATATCTCGACAGATGCCTCTAATGTTGAGCGCCTCAATCGTTGGGCTTCGGCCTTGCGTATGTTCGAGGAACGTCCTGTTGTGGGTTGGGGACCGGGAACGTATCAGTTTATCTATGGTAAGTATCAGCGTTCGTACCAGCTATCTACAATAAGTACCAATTCGGGAAACCGAGGTAACGCTCATAGCGAATATATAGGTCCGCTTGCCGACCAAGGGGCACCGGGAACATTGTTTGTGGTGCTGGTATTTGGAATGACCTTTGCTACGGGTATCAAAGTTTATCGCACGGCCAAGGATAAGGATATTTCCAATCTTGCTATGGTTTTCACGCTTGGACTTTTTACCTACTATGTACATGGTATTTTTAACAACTTCCTCGATACTGATAAACTGTCGGTTCCCTTTTGGGGATTTACAGCTGTGATAGTGGCATTAGATTTATATTTTCCCAAGAAAGATTAGGTAAGATAAAAATAATATATATTAGATATTGATTATGAAAAAGGTAGTGATACTTACAGGAGCCGGTATAAGTGCCGAAAGTGGTATAAGCACCTTTCGCGATTCGGGAGGATTGTGGGAGCAGCACCGAGTGGAAGATGTGGCATCTATAGACGGGTGGAACCGTAATGCAGAGTTGGTTCAGGAATTTTATAATCAACGGCGCAAAACTATGCTTGATGCCCAACCAAATGCAGGACACTGTGAGTTGGTCCGCTTGGAACAATATTACGATGTGAGTATAATAACCCAAAACGTAGATAACCTGCATGAACGTGCCGGAAGCAAAAATGTGTTGCATCTGCATGGCGAGCTTACAAAGGCTTGTAGCGAACGTAATCATAACTATGTGGTAGATATAGAAGGTTGGGAGTTGAAACATGGTACTCTGGCACCCGACGGTGGCCGGTTGAGACCCTATATAGTATGGTTTGGCGAGGCTGTGCCTATGATAGAGCCGGCCATAGACATGTGTGAACAAGCCGACTATTTTGTGGTAGTGGGCACCTCACTAAATGTATATCCTGCTGCAGGACTTATACACTATGTACCACCAAAGGCAAAGTGCTATTTGGTTGACCCAAATGAGGTATCGGTACAAAGAAAGGTAACTATCATTGCCGAAAAGGCAGGTACCGGTGTGAAAAAAGTTGTAGATGATTTGATAGAAGAAGCAACAAAGAACTAAATAAAACACATAATATGGAATCACTATTATATCCGATGAAACTGAAACCCATATTCAAGGATAAGGTATGGGGAGGAAACAAAATAAAAACACGTCTTGGTTTCGACTATGGTGCATTGCCTAACTGTGGAGAGCTATGGTCGCTATCCGGAGTGGAAGGCAACGAAACTGAAATTGAAAACGGATTTTTGGCCGAAAACAACCTCAACGAAGTGTTGGAAATATATATGGGCGACCTTGTGGGTGAACGCAACTACGAACGTTTTGGTAACGAATTCCCAATACTTATCAAGGTGATAGATGCCAACGATAAACTGTCGGTGCAGGTACATCCCGACGATACATTGGCACAAGAACGTGGTCTAGGTAATGGCAAAACCGAAATGTGGTATGTGATGGATGCCGATGAAGGTGCCGAGCTAATTGATGGCTTTGCCAAAGATATAACACCCGAATATTACCAAAAAGTCATTGATGCTGACAAGATACTTAATTGTATGAATATAGAGAAAGCTCAAAAGGGTGATGTGTTCTTTATCCCGGCAGGCCGTGTACATGCTTTGGGTAAGGGATTGCTTATAGCCGAAATACAACAAACATCGGATACTACCTATCGGATATTTGACTACAACCGTACCGATAACCAAGGTAATCCTCGTGAATTGCATACACAGGAGGCATTGGCAGCAATAGACTTTGACGCTACTGTCAACGCAAAAACACATTATGAATACAAGAAAAACACCACACTGAAGCTTGCTGAATGCCCGTATTTTACTACCAATATGATAGCATTCGATCAGCCGTTGAAGAAAGACTTCACCAGTTTGGATTCGTTTGTAGTATATTTCTGCGTAGAGGGTATTTGTGCTATTCGCAGTCTCGATACTATAGTGCCGATGAGGGCCGGTGAGTGTGTACTTATCCCTGCTATTGCCGACAAGGTGGAAATATTTCCCGAAAAGGACTGCAAAGTAATGGAGATATACATTGATACACCTGCCGATATGCAGTTCGAATCGAAGATACATGATAACGACATATTTGTTTCGTTTGACCAAAATGTGGCGGAATAAAAGTGGTGATAAACAATTTATTGAATAATAAATGATACATTAGGAACAAAGAAAACTGACATTTTTTTTGGATAGATGTATATTTTGTGTATTTTTGCAAACGCTTATAAAAGGTAAAAGATAATGAAAATTACTAATACTCAAGTTGAAATAGCATTGTCGCACGTTGATGATCCCGATCTAAAACAAAGTTTGACACAATTGGGAATGATACAAAATATAGTTGCCGGCGAAAATTTGGTGGCTTTTGATTTGGTACTTACTACACCGGCGTGTCCGATGAAGCAAAAAATGAAAGACGACTGTATAGAAGCTATACATACTTATATAGATCCTGCCGTTGAGGTAACTGTAAACTTCAAGGCAAAAGTATTACCGGCTATAAATAAAAATGATATGTTTCCCGGTGTAAAGAACATAATAGTTGTGGCTTCGGGAAAAGGTGGTGTGGGCAAAAGTACTGTAGCTGTAAACCTTGCAATAGCATTGGCTAATACAGGCGCTAAGGTTGGACTTGTTGATGCCGATTGTTATGGTCCTTCTATACCTATTATGTTCGATTTAAAACGCGAAGATATAATGGGTGAAGAACACAATGGTAAAATGTATATGCTGCCAATAGAGAAATACGGTATAAAATTGATGTCGATAGGATTTATGGTGGATCCCAACAAAGCCCTAGTATGGCGTGGACCTATGGCATCTAATGCTGTGAAGCAAATGCTTACCGATACTTATTGGGGAGAGGTAGATTATCTTGTTGTGGATATGCCTCCCGGAACAGGCGATATACAACTTACTATTGCACAAGTATTGCCCGTGTCAGGTGCTGTAATAGTAAGTACACCTCAGCAGGTAGCCCTTGCCGATGTGGTAAGAGGTGTAGAAATGTTTCTAAACAACGATATAAAGATTCCCGTATTGGGATTTGTAGAAAATATGGCTTACTTTACACCTGCCGAACTGCCCAACAATAAATATTATATCTTTGGCAAGCAAGGTTGCCGAGCTTTGGCCGAAGAGATGAATATACCATTACTTGGCGAGATTCCATTGGTGCAATCTATAGCTGAAAATGGCGATAAGGGTACTCCTACAGCTTTGGACAGTCAATCGCCTGAAGGCAAGGCGTTCATGGAATTGGCACAGAATGTAGCTAAAGAATTATCAATTATAAATGCTAAAAAATAAAACAACAATATATTATGACATTAGAAGAAAAAATCAACGTAGTAGAACAAGTAAAAAATGGTATTGACCAACTACGTCCTTATTTGCAAGCCGATGGTGGTGATGTAGAATTTGTGGAAATGACCGACGAAGGTGTGGTATATGTAAAACTTAAAGGTCACTGTGGTTCGTGCCCCCATGCACTTATGACTTTGAAACAAGGTATCGAAACTGCATTGCGCGAAGCTATACCACAAGTAACTGCTGTTGAACGTGTAATGGAATAACAACATAATATGATATATACAAAAACGGGCGATAAGGGTTGTACATCATTAGTAGGTGGTACGCGTGTGCCAAAATACGACATACGAATAGAAACCTACGGAACTGTAGATGAATTGAACTCTTATCTAGCTGTAGTGGCTGAGTGTATTATGCCTATAAGCACTCTATACTACGAGCAGATAAAGAAAATACAACGCGAACTATTTGTAGTACAAACGCTATTAGCTACCGAAGATGAGGTGTTATATGCTAAATTGCCGCAACTTCCTATAACAGCTATTACAGATATGGAAGCAGTAATAGATGCTATGGAAACAGCATTGCCAAAGTTGCAATCTTTTGTGTTGCCGGGTGGAAGTATGGCATCGGCACATTGCCATGTGGCTCGTTGTATATGTAGGCGAAGTGAACGTTTGTGTGTCAAATTGGCAGCAGAGCAAACTATTTCGGCCGAAATTTGTATATATCTCAACCGCTTGTCGGACTACCTTTTTTTACTATCTAGAATGATATTGAAGATAGAGGTTAAGGAAGAACAATATTGGCATAGCGGTGAATAATTGAACAGCAATAAATAAATATTGATACAGCACATAAAATATGTGCCTTAATATAGGAAAGGAAAGAAGATGTATTGGACACTAGAACTTGCAACAAAACTAGAAGATGCACCATGGCCTGCAACAAAGGAAGAACTTATTGACTATGCACAACGCACAGGTGCACCAATGGAAGTTGTCGAAAACCTTCAAGAAATAGAAGATGAAGGAGAGGTGTATGAATGTATAGAAGATATTTGGCCTGACTATCCTTCGAAAGACGACTTTTTCTTCCAAGAAGATGAATATTAATAGATAGTAATTTGTATGTATGCAAATATCTTGTCGCATAAGTACCTAAATGCCGGATGTTAGTAGAGGACTTTTGCGACAAGTCTGTTTGTATAACCTATTGAAGTATGAGCAGAAGCAAGTGTAATGTGGATAAAGCCAAAGGTAGGCAGATAGTTGTGATAGGAGCAGGGAATGTGGCTACACATTTTGCCCATGCTTTTGCGGATGCTGGTTATGTGATAACGCAAGTGTATTCACGAACCATAGACTCTGCACACATACTTGCCAGTCAATTTGGGGTTGGGTGTACCAATAATTTGTCATTACTACGTACAGATGCTGATATCTATATATTTGCTATATCGGATGATGCTCTTTTCGATATAGCATTAGATCTAAAACTGAAGGATAAGATATGTTTTCACACCTCGGGAACAGTACCTATGGATGTGCTTAGTCCTATTACCAAAAATTATGGTGTGGTATATGTTCCACAAACTTTTGTTAAGCATATTGCTATGGATTATAGTAGTTTGCCATTTTGTGTGGAGGGTTCCAATGCCACCACATTAGATATTCTTAAGGCTATGGCCTCAACAATATCGCTATCAGTATACACTCTTAATGGCGAGCAACGAAAGTATTTACATCTGGCATCGGTATTTGCCAATAATTTTGGCAACTGCATCAATGCCATGGCTCAGCAGATAATGGAGGAACACAACCTGCCTTTCGAAATAATACATCCCCTTATCAGAGAAACTGCTAAAAAAATACAATATGGTAACTTATGGAATCTGCAAACCGGGCCTGCCAAACGTGGCGATGTAAAGACCTTGGATAAGCACAGATATCTATTGGCCGACAATCCTAAGTTTCTCGAAATATATAACCTCCTTACCAAAATAATAGAAGAAAAGGCCAAGGTATAATCAGTTTATAGATTTCCGATAATAATGAATCATGAAATGTATTAAATGCAATCATAATAATGCTGATACATCAAAATATTGTTCAAGATGTGGCAATAAATTAGAAACTTATTTGTATGCATGTACAAATAGAGATTGTTCGGAATATGGTAAAGATGTTTCAGAATTTAAAGCGAGGTTTTGTCATCAATGTGGGCAACCTATAATAAATCCCGCATATAGTATTAATGGACATGAGTATGTGGATCTTGGGTTGAAGGTAAAATGGGCAGCTTGTAATTTGGGTGCAAGGTATCCGGAGGAATATGGTAATTATTATGCATGGGGCGAAATAGAGCCTAAGATTGAATATTCTGATCTTAATAGTAAGACATTTTCTAAGGATATATTGGATATTTCTAATACATATTCCAACGATGCAGCAAAATCTAATTGGGAAATAGGTTGGCGTATGCCCAGCAAAGAAGAGGCTGAGGAATTGATTGAAAAATGTACATGGTATTGGACTATGCAAAATGGTATAAGAGGTTATCGAGTAGTCGGGCCCAATGGTAATAGTATTTTCCTTCCTGCAACAGGTTATCGTAGTTTTAGAGATAATCATGATAACGGTATAATGGGATACATTTGGACTTCATCACATGACAAAAACAATAATATATCTGCATCTTGTCTTTGTTATGATGGATTAGATAGGTGGGTTAATAATATTTTTTATCGCTATTATGGAGCTGCGATTAGGCCTGTGTGTTATAAGTGTACTTAGTATCTTAGTATTCTATCTGTTTTTATCACCCGTCGAATGAAATTACATTATATATCTGTACCCTACTGTAGATCATTCATAGTAAAATATTGTGGTGGTATTGGTGTAGTGTCAATTGTCGGAGATATATAGGCTTAAAAAATATCTCGTGATGCAGCTCAAATTTCCTCCCTATGTCGGTGTTACTATTAGGCGAGGTAGATTTATCAACCTCGTGATGAAAATTGATTCCTCTGTCCAAAGTATTTTTAATTTGTATTTCAAACAATTGTTGCAAGTTTCCAATTTATATGTGTAAATATTGCCGAATTTAATTCAACCAACGAGTAAAACTTGTAAAACTATATCATCATTGTAATGGCATAGGTATGTTTGGGTCAATCTAAATATTTATAATTCAGCAATAAATTTCGTTATATGTATAAACTCTGCGCAATGTGCCGAAAAAGTTGTATATTTGCAACAATTTTGCGAAAGAATAATGTGTAAGAAATTGACTCTATATTGTATGTTTATACTAGCGCTATTCCATGGTGGAATGGGGCAGGATATTCATTTTTCGCAAATAGATATCAATCCCGTATTGCTCAACCCTGCCTATTCCGGTTTCTTTGAGGGAAAGGGAAGGTTTGGACTTGTTTATCGTAACCAATGGGCATCTGTAAGCGAGCCATATGAGACCTTTGCCTTTACCGGCGAATGGAATGCCTACCGTCGCAGATATTATGGAGATGGAATCAATGTAGGTTTTGCTCTGTCGGCCGATGAAGCAGGAACACTTGGCTACGGAATAACCCAAGCCGATGCAATAATATCTTATTTTCGTGGATTGAATAAGGCAAACAACCATTTTATATCTATTGGATTGTCGTTGGGAATAGGACAAAGGTCGTTCAACCCACTTAATGCTGAGTTGCCCGAAAGTGACGAGACTTTCGAAACCACTAAAGCCGGATATGCTGATATGGGTGTGGGTGTTGCATGGTTCTACAACCCTATTGATAATTTTACTATAAAATTAGGCTTGGGAGCAAAGCATTTGAACAAACCCAATATATCTTATATGCAACTCGATGACATTTTTCTACATCCTAGCTATAATGTATATACTCGTATGGAGATAGGTATGAGCGAAAATGTATCGATATTGCCGGTAGTTGTATATAAGTTTCAAAACAACTACAACGAACTTTTGTATGGGCTTGATGTCAAATGGCATGGCTATGGGGTGGCATCTTACGATGTGGCATGTGCAGCGGGCGTATATATGAGGCAGACCGATGCTGTTGTGTTTAGTGTTACATTGGAGTTAGATGCTTTTATACTTGGTGCAAGTTATGATTATAACTTCTCAGGCCTTAAGCCGGCAAGCAATGGAGTGGGAGGTTTTGAGATAGCATTGGGTTACCGATTGAATGATGGGGTTAAAAAAAGAAATAAAAGTATTCCTTGTCCAACGTTTTTGTAGATATAGTAGTATGAAATGAAAAGAGCAGTTATTGACATAAAACAATTGATGTTGCAACTATTGGCAGTGATGTTGATGGTTGTAGTATCGTTGGGTACTACTGAGGCGCAGACATCGGATTGGCTGAAAGCAAATAGTGCTTTTGAAGAAGGTTATTACAACGAGGCATTGGATTTTTATAAGAAGGCTCTTCGCAAAAACAAAACCAACACAGAACTTATGTATAAGGCAGCCGAGTCTGCCAGGCATTGCAACGATTATAAGCAAGCAATAAAGTATTACAAAATGCTTGGTCAAACTACGGGAGGCTATGCTACTTATCCCGATGCGTTGTATTATTTGGCTACAATGTATAGATCTGACAATAGACCCGATTCGGCAATATCGGTATTTGATGCCTATTTGGCTCAAGGTAAATATAAAGCATTGGTATTCGAAAAGAAGGCGTTGCAGGAGAGACAATCGTGCTATTGGGTGTTGGACCAACGAAAAGATACAACTTCCAAACCATATTATTACGAAATAGACCATCTTAGCAAGCAGATAAATACCAAGATGAACGAGTCGGCTGCTATAAAGATAGGGTCGGCAATATTATTTGCTCGCACTACACATGTAACTAAGTCGGAATCGAAGAATGCTGTATTTTCAGAATTTATACTTACTCAGATATATCAAACAAACTACCTCAAGAATGGAAAACTATCCAAGGCCATACTCAATGAATGGGGGTTGAATGATACCCGTATGCACTCCGGAAATATTGCTTACGACGATAGTACTAAAACAATATATTTTACCCTATGTGATGCTAATTATAATGGAGATGGTAATATGTGTGGTATATATATGACGGAGTATAGGGACAAGAAGTGGACAACGCCTAGCAAGATAGCATCGGATGTCAATATCGAAGGTTACACATCAACACATCCAACCATAGGTCATACCGATGGCAAAACGTTGCTATACTTCAGTTCCGACCGTCCGGGAGGTAGTGGAGGTATGGATATATGGTATGTGGTATTAGACAGCAACAATATTGGTAAAAGTGTCAACTTAGGTGGTCCTATCAATACACCCGGTAACGAGATTACTCCATATTATTCTGACCAAACAAAGTCGATATTCTTTGCCTCCGATTGGCATTATGGCTATGGTGGTTACGATATATTCGAATCTGCCGGCGGGCGCGACCAATGGAAGATGCCTATAAACTTGGGTGAACCCATCAATACTTCGGCTAACGACCTATATTTTTCACTCAGTTACCCTGATACTACTACGGGATTTCTTACTTCCAATAGGGAGGGTTCGTTCTTTACACCAGGTAATACTTGTTGCAATGATATATATAAGTGGAACATAGTTATAGACTCTACTTGTCCATGTCTCAAACGAAAGAAGGATACTATAATGGCAGTACCTATAGACCTTTCGTTGCAACAGCAGGCTCGTATGCTTATACCTATATCGTTATTCTTTCACAACGATGAACCCGACCCTCGCTCATTATCCAAAACTACACTGCTTACCTACGAAGATACCTATAAGAGTTATATTGGTAAACGTGATGAATATTTGAATATTCATACAAAGGCAGGTGATGTAGAAGAGGCTGCAAGGTTAGAAGCTTTCTTTGTTGATAGTGTGGAAAACAACTACAATCGTTTGAAATCATTTTTATCGTTGTTGCGCAAAGATTTGCTAAAAGGGCGTAAGGTAAAACTGTTGATAAAGGGATTTGCAAGCCCATTACATACAAGTGAGTATAACTATATATTATCACAACGACGGATATCATCGTTTGTCAATCAGCTACAACAGATGGACACTTCTTTGGTGATGCTAAAAGGTGTGGGAGATGGTAACCTTATAGTGGAAGAAGTTCCATTTGGTAGTTCCAAAGCAGACAATAGGGTGAGTAGCAATGCTAAAGATGTCCGCCGTTCGGTATATGGACTGGATGCTGCATTGGAGCGAAAGATAGAAATATTAGACTATCAATACTTCGATACCACAAGTGTACTTATGGCCGATAAACCGTTGGACTTTTTTATTGGAGATATAAAAAAAGGTACTATCGACGAGATAATACTGGGTTTTATAATAGTCGGCAACGAAGCTGAGGAAGTTGATTGCCACTTGGACGATATAGATAATGTAAAGGCAGTAATATATCCCGAAAGGGTACCCGGGTGTAATTTGGCATTGTCATTTATAATAGATACTCACAAATTGGATGTTGCTAATGGATATCCAATCTCTATAGAGTTGAGGATAAAAGGCGAAGAATTTGCTATAAAGTGTCGATTGATATATAACATTATCGACTAAACTGTTTTTTTATACTTTGCTGTCTTTGGGCTTGATCTGTGCTATCACTACACCGAATATTGCAATAGCCATACCTATTATTTTGGTGATAGTAACATCCTCTTGTCCCAATATGGTTGCAAACAGAAGGGTGAACACCGGAATAGAGTTGTTAAACACACTGGCACGCGATGCTCCCACTTTTCTTATGCCGTAGTTGAAAAATACATACGACAGCGTAGAACAAACAATACCCAAGCAAGCTATCATAGCCAATATTTTTACAGTAAAGGTTACATCCATCAGATTCTGATAATCGAATATCAATAGTGTGGGTATAAAATAAATTAGGCCTATAAGGTTCATATTTACAGTAATGGTAAATGGGTGGTAGCGGTTTACCACCTTCATAAGTATTATTGTATATACAACGGCTATCACTACAGCACCAAACAGAAGTATTATACCCTTTGTACTTACATTGGTGCTCATGCCATCGCCCGAAATCATTACAGCTATACCTACAAGAGATAAAATTACACCGATTATGTTTATTTTGTGCAATTTTTCGTGATAGGCAAAGTATAGTCCAAAAGGTACAAACACAGGAATGGTGGCAATGATTATGGATGATATACCTCCGGGTACTAGTTTTATGCCGTTGTTTTCGCAAAGAAAATAAGTAAATGGTTCGAGAAATGCTAGTATAAAGAAGTATTTCCAATCTTTGCGTTCTATGCGTTGCCATTTTTTTGTAATAAGCAAAAAGGGAACAAATACTACCGATGCTATTACCAAACGAAGGGTTACTATTATAGATGGCGTTATAGATGGTGCACTAAGAAAAATTTCTTTGGTAAGTACAAACGAACCACCCCAAAATACCGCAGTAAGCACCAATAATATGTATGTAAGTATGTTGTTTTTCTTCATTTTCTTGTTGTTTCTATATTATATCCGTTGTATCAAAAAAAATCTTATCACTGATTTATAACTATATAATAAAATTCGTATCTTTGCAAATCGAAATGCAAAGGTACAAAAAATAATGAAACGAATAGGAATTCTATCAGATACACACGGAATAGTGCCCAATCAGGTATATGATTTCTTCAAAGATTGTGATGAAATATGGCATGCCGGCGATATAGGAAGCATGGATGCTCTTATAGAGTTGCAAGCATTCAAACCACTAAGGGCTGTGTATGGCAATATGGATGGATGGGATATTAGACATGAAACTTCCGAAAACCAATTATTCTTTTGCGAAAGTGCCAAAGTGCTTATTACTCACATAGGTGGTTACCCGGGTCGTTATGAACGGAGAATATTACCTTTGATAGAGCAGCAACGCCCCGATATATTCATATCCGGACATTCACATATACTGAAAGTGATGCCTGATAGAAAGTATAATCTATTGCATATCAATCCAGGTGCAGCAGGACGTCAAGGATTTCATAAGGTATCGACATTGGTGAGGTTTACTATAGATGGCAAAACACCTAAAGACTTAGAGGTATTAGAGATAAAGAAGAATTGATACTATATTGTTTGATAGTGAAATTCATATTTGGATTACTTAGTTATATATCATTAAGCAAATGTTGCAAAAAGATATAAATATCATTGCTATGGAAAACAAGATTAGGTGTTTGATGTTTTATAGGCAACACAAAACAACTAAAATATCGAAGCAATGGAAAAACAAAATAATACCTCACAACAATGGATATGTCAAGTGCCAAAATATTATGATACTTTATTGATAGTAAAGCCCGGATTTCTACACCGTTCGCAGATAATACTCGAAGTCTTTTCCAATGAAGGTTATAGGGTGCTGAAACAAACACAGAAAATCCTTGACTATTCCGAAGCCGAAAAGTTATATATAATGCATTGCAATAAACCTTTCTTTGCCGAATTGTGTACCTATATCTCGTCCGATATAAGTCGTGGCTACATATTGAAAAGCCCATATACAGGCGAAAACCATATACTGAAGGAAACTAACCGATGGAAAGACTATTTCAGAAAATGCTATGGCAAAGACGAAATGAGAAACGTCCTACATACTTCGGACAACTTTATTAATCTGCAACGCGAAGCTTCAATTTATTTTTCCGACGAAGAAGAAACTCGTTGTCGGACCGAATATTGTTTCGAAAACGAGTGCTACCAATTATAGTAAATGATGAAATGCCTTGTGCTGAAAAATAGTTGACACAAAAGAGATAAAATAAATCAGCAAATTACAAAGTATTGGAGTTGCGGCCCAAAAGTATGGCACTTTTGGGTGCTAAACCGCATGGTTTTGGATGGGAAATGCGTGCTGAGGGGTGGATGATTTCGCCGAGTCGACTCCGACACTTCCCCGAGTCGACTCGGCGGCGTCGCGGAGTCGACTCCTATACCTACAACCAG
>JAEIGA010010999.1_pt1 | contig 13731 bp, 9 predicted proteins | sample 9270691 | NCBI WGS metagenome assembly JAEIGA01 (sample SAMN17057246, study PRJNA624740) | gut metagenome | biome: biome; isolation source: fecal sample | host: Bos grunniens | place: China: Xizang | collected 2019
TAATTTTCTTCACGACTTCTATTTAAAAGATATAATTTATTCTCAAACCACTTCAGCTACAGTAAAATTACTTCCACCTACGAAAACCAAATCGCCATCATTTGCGTTTGCGCATGCAGAGGCATAAGCTTCTTTTACGGAATTGTAAACATTTCCTTTTAATCCGCAGTTTGATGCCTTTTCTGCCAAGATATTGGCATCTAAACCTCTTGGGATGTCAGCTTTACAATAATAATATTCTGCGTTTTTTGGTAAAAGTTCCAAAATTCCTTCAATATCTTTATCGTTGACAACGCTCAAAACGAAATGCAGTTTCTCAAATTTTGTCTCAGCCAACTGACTTTTAACCTCATTGATTCCAGCGACATTGTGACCAGTATCTGCGATAGCTAAAGGTTTTCTGTTTATGACCTGCCATCTTCCCATCAATCCGGTGTTCTTTACTACATTTAACAATCCGTCGCAGATATTGTTTTCGTTGATGTCAAATTTATTTTTTAAAATATCTAAGGCGCAAATTATAGTAGCGAGATTTTTCTTTTGATAGTTTCCTAATAACGGGAATTTTAAATCTTTGATGTAAAGATTATTATCTTTGAAAATATCGTAAGAGTTGTATTCTAAAGCAACGTTGTCTTTCTTTTGGCAGTTGAAAATTTGGTCGGCAAAGAATATAGGGCTGTTTTTTTCATTTGCTTGATTTATAAAGACATCTTTGCTTTTTTCTTGAGTTTCACCGATGACGATAGGAGTTTCATTTTTTATTATTCCTGCTTTTTCTACTGCTATTTTTTCTTCGGAATCGCCTAAGAATTTAACGTGGTCTAAGGAAATGTTAGTAATGAGACTAAGTTCAGGTTTAATTATATTAGTTGAATCCAAGCGTCCGCCCATTCCTACTTCTATGATAGCGATATCAACTTTTTCTTTGCTGAAATAATCGAAAGCCATAGCAACAGTCATCTCAAAGAATGAAAGTTCTAATTCTTCCAATTTTTGTTTATGTTGTTCTATAAAGCTAACTACGTCATTTTCAGGTATCATGTTTCCATTGATACGGATTCTTTCCCTGAAGTCGCGGAGGTGAGGCGAAGTGTAGAGAGCTGTTTTGTAACCGGCAGCTTGAAATACGGAAGCCAATGAATGAGAAACGCTGCCTTTTCCGTTGGTGCCGGCGATATGTACTGACTTAAAATTATCTTGAGGATTGTTTAAATGCTTAAGGATTTCGATAGTAGTATTGAGGTCGGCTTTATAAGCAGCAGCGCCAATGCGTTGATACATTGGCAATTTGTTAAACATCCAATTTAAAGTCTCGTTATAGTTCATGATTTTTTGTTTTATTGTCTGATGATATAAGTATAAGTTATTGTTCCGCTTTGAATTTCCGGAGCGTTTTCGTCTTTGTTAAAGATAGAGTTTTTTGCGGCTTTTAAAGCGTCCTCTCTCATTGAAGAGTCAACAATAGTGGTTCCTTTTCCAATTTTAACTTCAACGACGCGTCCTTCTTTATCGACTTTTATATCGACTACAATAGTTCCTTCTTCGGTGAATTTGTTGCTTGGCGACGGTATGCTTTTTGCGCCACGTCCGCCGAGGTCGTAAGAAGGACCACCGCCGCTGCCTCCCTGGCCTTCGTATCTCTCTATGTCTTTCAATCCATTAGGATTTCCTTTTATGCCTTCGCCTTGAGTGTCTCCTTCAGACGATGGTTCCTTATTGTTTTTAGGCGCTTGGAACATCGCTCTTTGGTTGACGACAGGTTTTTCTTCAGGAACGATTTCTTCTTGTTTTTCCTCCTGAGGCTCTTCTGTTATTTCCTCTTGTGTTTCAGGCTCTTCTTTTTTTTCTATTTCTTCCTGAGGTTGTTCCAAAGAAGGTATTTCTTCGTCTTCACTAACGATTTCTTCTTCAACAACTTCATTAGGTTCAACTTTTTGTTCTTCAACTTTAGGTGTTTCTTTGACAGGTTCAGGTTCTTTATGTTGACTGCTTTGATAACCCATGCCTTGAGCGTACATTCCCAAGTTGACTTCAACGCCGGCTTCGCCAGGAAGTGGGAGAGGAGTCCTGAAACATAAAGTGAAAAGCAAAACAAGAACTATTGCGTGAAAGACAACAGTGCCAATTATTCCGTATATTTTATTCTTGTTTTTGTTTGTCATTTCTTATTTGATGTTGCTAATAAAACTTTATGTTTATTATCAGTATCTTTATTTATTTCATTAACAGCGTCGATGATGTTAACAATATGTTGAACAGCAACGCTTTTGTCGGAACGGATCACGACAGTGCCTTCAATTTGTCCGGCTAATGCGGCGTGTATTTCTGATTGTAATTTGTTTTCGCTTATTGGTCTTTCTTCAAGATAATATTTGTTTTTATCATCAACATAAATTGTTATGGTTTGCTTTGACATGGTTTTGCTATTACTTGAAGGAAGTAATAATTTGATTGCATTAGGTGCAACCAATGTAGATGTCAACATGAAGAAAATCAACAAGAGAAAAACCAAATCCGACATTGAAGACGAATTGAAGTCTATTTTTCTTTTATTTCTTGATCTTATTGCCATATTATCCTTGTTTTAATTCATAATTCATAATTCATAATTCACAATTCATAATTTAAATTGTCATTATGCATTATACATTATGAATTGATTTAAGCTGGTTCATTCAATACGTCCATAAATTCTATACTCTTGCTTTCGAGTAAGTTAACAACATTATCGATTCTAGAAACGATGATGTTGTAAAGTAAAAAAGCGATGATGCCAACAATAAGACCGCCAACTGTTGTAACCATAGCCTCGTATATGCCGGCTGAAAGTAATTCAATATCAATGTTGTTGCCTGCCATTGACATATCGTAGAAAGCACGGATCATACCAGTTACAGTGCCGAGGAAACCGACCATAGGAGCTGCACCTGAAATCATGCCTATTAAAGCGACACCTTTTTCTAATTTGCTGACTTCAAGATTACCGACGTTTTCTATAGCTGTTTGAATGTCGTTGAGTGGCTTGCCGATACGAGAGATTCCTTTTTCAATCATTCTTGAGATAGGTGTGTCTTTTTCTTTACATAAAGTTTTTGCTTCATCTAATTTGCCTTCAATCATGTAGTTACGAATGTTATCCATGAAGTTGTTGTCTTTTTTAGAAGCTTTGTTAATGGTAATGAATCTTTCTATGAAAATATAAATCGCTACTATTGAAAAAATGGCGAGCACGATCATAATCCAACCGCCTTCTTTTGCTAATTCCCATAATGATAATTTAATCTCTTCTGCTTCAGGAGAATTGATAAGGCCAGTGGTGGCCTGAATAATAACACTTAACAAATTCATACTTTTATTTTTTTTATTATTTATTATTATTTAACTTTTATTTAATTACAATATTATATCGGATTCCAAATTTTTCCGCTTGAACTGTCAGATGAAGCACCTGTTACGGAAGAAAGGACATTTATTTTGCCTTCCATTTTCAAAGCAGCGAGGAATGCGAAAATCAAAGCTTCTTTATAGTCGATAATCATTGTTTCAGGAATAACGATTTCATGTCTGCTTAGTTTTTTGATTCTTTCAATGAGATATTGGTTTTTAGCGCCACCACCTGTAATGAGCATTTTTGTTGGCTCTAAACTGTTAGTTGCGTTAACTATTTGAAAAGCAATATGTTCTGTTGCTGTTGCTAATAAGTCGTTTATAGACAATTTGGAATCGTCAATGATTTTATGTTGTACGTTTTCGAAGAATTCTCTTCCTAATGATTTAGGAGCTTCTTGTCTGTAATAATTATTATCGTTTAAAACATTTAACAATTCTTGGTTTATATTGCCTTGTTTTGCGAAATTTCCATTGTTGTCGTAATCGTAGCCTAATTTTCCTGCGAGATAATTAAGCAATTGGTTTGCCATGCAAATGTCGTAGGCAATACGTTGATTGTTAAGTTCGTAAGAGACATTTGCTATTCCGCCAATGTTAAGGCATATTGGATATTCTGCGAAAAGATGACGGTCGCCAATAGGAACAAGAGGCGCTCCTTGACCTCCTTTTTCTACGTCTTCTGTTCGGAAATCGTTGATAGTCATTATTCCTGTTTCATTGGCTATTTGTTGACCGTTTCCTATTTGAAGTGTGAAGCCTTCTTCTGGTCGGTGAAAAATAGTATGTCCATGAGAGGCGATAAGTTTAGGTTCCATCTCATATTTCTTAATGAATTTTTTCGTTATGGTACCTAAATATTTGCCGTATTCAATATCAAGTTCTTTGAGTTCTTCTTTGTCTTTATTGAAAGCAGAGCTTAGTTGTTCTTTCCAGTATTCAGGATAAGGAACATTGCCGGCTTCCACTATTTGAAAGAACCATTTCTTGTTGTCGTGGCTGAAATTGACGTAAGCAATATCAACACCATCGAGCGAACTTCCTGACATCAATCCTATTACTTTAAAATCTCTCATAATTACAAGATGTTAATGATTTTTTCCAAATGGATGCTGTTAGAACCTTTTATTAAAATTTTCTTTCCTGAGATTTTATTTTGATTTATATAATTGATCAAGTCGTCAACATTAATAAAAGACAAGAAATTATTGTCTGAAGCCTTTTTAAATTCTTGACCAACGAGCATAACATTATCAAAATTAAGTTCATTGATAAGATTGATGATAGTTTTGTGTTCTTTTTCAGAATCATTACCGAGCTCTCTCATGTCACCTAATATTAATAATGCGTTTTCAGAGCTGATATTTCTGAAGTTTTTAATTGCGTGGCTCATGCTTACAGGGTTTGCGTTGTAGGCATCCATCACGATTTCGTTTTTGTCGCTTTTTATGAATTGCGAACGGTTGTTTGTAGGGGTGTAGTTTTCTAATGCTTCTATTATAAGTTCTTTTTCAACATTAAAATATTGACCTACAGATATTGCAGCCATCACATTTTCAAAATTGTAGTCGCCTACTAAATTTGTCTTTATTTCAGTATCATCCCAATTGATGCAGAGATAAGGATTTGATGAAATAATGTCGGCTTTAATATTGGCATTGTTGTCTTTTCCGTAAGTTAGTGAATCGATATTTTTAGAAAGATTCATCAATAAATCATTATCGTAGTTTACGAACAGACTGCCTTTTTTACTTCTTATAAAATCGTATAATTCGTTTTTTGTTTTAACAACACCTTCGAAACTGCCAAATCCTTCGAGGTGGGCTTTACCAATATTTGTAATTATTCCGAAGTCTGGTTTTGCTATTGTACATAAGTGTGCGATTTCATTCTGGTGGTTAGCACCCATCTCGACGACAGCCATTTCAGTATCAGGTTTTATGCGTAATATTGTAAGAGGCAGTCCGAGGTGATTGTTGAAATTACCTTGAGTATAAATTAGATTGAATTTTTTTGAAAGTACAGAAGCAACCAATTCCTTAGTTGTTGTCTTTCCATTAGTTCCTGTAATTCCAATAATAGGAATGTTGCATTTTTCTCTATGAAGTTTTGCAAGTTCCTGAAGAGTTGTCAGGCTGTCTTCCACAATAAACAGACGTTCATGATGAGGAAGATTTTTTCTGTCGGCGATGACGCATGCGGCTACATTTTCTTCAGCCACTTGGTATGCGAAGTCGTTGCCATCGAAGTGTTCACCTTTAAGAGCGACAAAAACGCAGCCTTTTTCTATCTTGCGACTATCTGTTGATACAAGATATTTTTCAGAATAATATTGATAAATTTTTTCTAATGTTTTCATTGTTAAAAAAAAAGCCGTCAATAAAAAGACGGCTTACATTATTATAAATGAATGATTTATCTTGCTAATGCATTGCCAATTTTATTCATGGCGCATCTGAAACCAACTGTTGATGAACTTTCGTCTTCGTTCATGAAGCGACGTATAGATGGACTCAAGTAATAAGGACCATCAGCCCAAGAACCACCTTTGTAAACACGTGATTTGTCGGAAATCAATGTTGTTTTACCATAATCATACATACTGCTTGTATAAGCTTCTGACGGTTTTGTTGGGGCAGTTTCATAGTTTAAAATTGACATATAGTCACCGTCTTTATAGTTGAGGTTGTATGTTTCATGGAGTATTTTCATGATTGATTCGTTGGTTACATCTGTTAACAATGAATCTGGGATATTGTTAATTGCGATGAAGTCGCCACGGTATGGGTTATAATCGTTGAAGTCTTCGTAAGAAAGAGGACGATATACGTCGAGAACCCATTCTGAAACGTTGCCGGCCATGTTGAACAAGCCGTAATCGTTTGGCCAATAAGTTGCTACTGGAGCTGGGAAAACAGAGCCGTCGTTCAAGCTACCTGCAACACCCATGTAGTCACCTTTACCTCTTTTGAAGTTGGCGATGAAGCTGCCTTGGAATGAATAGATGTTTGATCTCAAGCCATCTGTATTCCATGGATAAACTTTACGTTCCATGATGACTTCGTTTTGTGTATTACCGATGAGGCCTAAAGCTGCATATTCCCATTCTGCTTCTGTTGGAAGTCTGTATTTAGGAAGGATGATACCATCTTCCATTTTTAAATTTTCTGATGGGTTTACGAAATTGTCAGTGCTGTTTCCTGCATTTACGTTTGTATTTACAGATGTGCTGTCAGCATATAAGTCATTGCTGATAGATTCTCCAGACATTGTTTCTGTTACTTCAGTTGCATTGTTTACTGTGCTAACATAAGTACCAGCTAAATAAGCGTCAGTGCTGAAGTAATTGTCTTTGCTTTGGTTGTTGTTGTAAGATAAAGCGCCGGCGTCAACTAACAGTTTTTCGTTAACGCGGTCTGAACGCCATAAAGCATATTCGTTGGCTTGTAACCATGTAACGCCTACAACAGGATAATCTCTATAAGCAGGGTGACGGAAGTAGATTTCAACCATTGGTTCATTGTATGTCAATGAAGTACGCCATACTAATGTGTCAGGAAGAGCTCTGTTTACCATTTCAGGATAATCTGAGCCATAAACTCTTTTCAACCAATGGATGTATTCGAGATAATCCAAGTTACTAACTTCTGTTTGGTCCATATAGAATGAAGATACTGTAACTTGTCTTGAATTGTTATTCCATTCATAATACGGATTTTCTGTAGTTGCACCCATAGTAAATGTACCGCCTTCAATCGCTACAAGACCAGGACCTGTGATTTGCATTGGTGCATCTACAACATTAAAACCGCCATTTTCTGGGTCATTGTAATTCCAACCAGTAGTGCGTGATGCACTGTGTTCTTTGCCACAAGAAACTAACAATAAACTCACACAAAAAGTTGCAAGTAATGATTTAATAAAATTTTTCTTACGCATTATTATGATTTTTAACTTATTCAATAACTATGAAATACTCTGTTTTATTGTAAATTAAGTAAATTAATTCATTACAGAATTTAGAGTGCAATTTTACGAATTTTTTTTGAATTAAAATGAAAAAATATTATTTTTTTTTAAATGTTTTCTGACAATAAAAAATTATTATTTTCGTTAAAAATTTTGTTTTTATATTCTTAATTAATATTAAATTTATGTTTAACGTAAGTCGTTGTAATACATTAGTATATTTAATCATTGTTTTTTTGTCTTTTTCTAATGACACACTGAAAGCGCAAACAAGAGAAGCATTCTCTATTGATTTTAGATGGAACGAAATTGAAAAATATAATGTAAATAATGAAACCTTATTTCGTTTGTCGTTTGACGGCGCATATTATAAAAATGATTGTGAGGATTTGAGTCCGTTTTTTTTTAAGATGATTCCTGTTTGGGATGATGATATTGAAGCTGATTTTAAAGTTGAAATCTTGGATTCAGAACCTGTTCCTCACAACGAAATCGATTATCTTCCAGATGATATTCATAATACACCTTATTATAAATATTCAGTTTTAAATTCTCGTGAAAATTCTAATGTTTATTTTTTGCTTTCGCCGTTTTATAAAAATAACGATACTATAATGCGAATCGTATCATGTAATGTGTCGTATGTTTTTAAGCAGTCTGAAAGAAAATCAAAAAAGTCATATAAAGAAAATTCGGTGCTTGCTACAGGCAAATGGTATAAAATGTCATTGACATCCACCGGAATGTATAAAATTACTTATTCAGAACTTACCTCAATGGGTGTTCCTGTGTCATCGATGAATCCAAAAAATATCAGAATATATCATAATGGAGGAGGAGTTTTACCTCTTCCTAACAAGACGCAGCGATATGATGATTTGGTGGAGATTCCTATTTATGTTCATGGTGAGAATGACGGCGTTTTCAACGAAAATGACTATATTCTTTTTTATGCTAAAGGTCCTGTCTCTTGGAAGTTGGATAACGGTGTTTTCGTCAGGGAACTTAATCCGTATTCTGACTTTTCTTATGTTTTTATGACAGCAGATCTCGGAGAGGGAAAAAGAATCCAAAATGCTGAGTCTGTTGATGGAACAGCAGACGAAACAGTCAGACATTTTCTTGATTATCAGCATAAAGAAGATGATTTGTACAACCTTAATAACATGGGCGCTACATGGTATGGCGATAAATATGATGCAGTGACATCGATGTCGTATGCTTTTAAATTTTCCAATCTTATCAAAAATAAAAAATGTAACTTGAAGGCAGAGATGGCTTCTCGCAACACGATTTCATCTGCGTCTTTTGAATTTAGCTTAAATGGGGAAAGATTGTCGTTTGTTAATTTTACAAAGGTTTCTTCGACAAGTGCCTACGCAAAAGAAGGTAGTACAAGTAACGTGAAATTCAATGCTTCAAATGATGAATTTGTTATCGATGTTGACTATACTAAAAATGCGTCATCATCGTCGGGATGGCTCGATTATATAACGATAAATGCATGGAGAGAATTATCGATGGTTGGCGACGTTATGAGTTTCAGAAATCCGGAATGTAACGACGATTCAAAGAAATATCGCTATGAGATTAAGAATGCTACTAACGTATTGCAAGTGTGGAATGTGACGAATCCGGTCGAACCAGAAAAGATAAATCTTCAATATGCTTCGGATGTTGCTTCGTTCATTGTGAATGGAGCAGGCAATACTGAATTTATTGCTTTTAATAACAGCGGATTTAAAACTGTTACATTTGTCGCTGCTGTAGGAAATCAAAATCTTCATTCCGAATATGATATAGATTATCTTATTGTTACTCATCCTGATTTCCAATCACAGGCGCAACGCCTTAAAAATTTGCATTCAAATATTGATGATTTGGTAATAAAAATAGTAACACCGGAGCAGATATATAACGAGTTTTCATGCGGTGCTTTGGATGTGGCAGCAATCCGTGATTATATTAAAATGGTATATGACAAATCTGATAAAAGATTGAAATATGTTCTTCTTTTCGGCGATTGTTCATACGACTTCAAAAACAAAAGCGGAAATGTATGCTTCGTTCCATCATTCCAGTCGGTACATTCAGTTACAACATCGTCTAATGTTTTCGATGATTTCTTTGTGAGTTTAGATGATAATGAAGGTAATATGACGACTGAATTTTCAGCTCCGGATGTGGCGATAGGAAGAATGCCTGTCAATATTCTTGATGAGGCGACTATTGTCGTTGATAAGATTGAAAAATATATCAGCAAGGACGAAGAAGCTATGGGACATTGGCGAAAGCTCATTACTTTCGTTGCGGATGATGACCATAATTATTATATGTCGCATGCAGAGCAGTTGGAGAAGATAGTTAAAGATAATATGGGTAATGATGTGAATTTTGATAAAATATATCTTGACGCATATCCTCAAATTGCAACATCAAGTGGTCAGCGTTCACCAGAATGTAATGCAGCCATAACAAATAGAGTGGAGTTGGGCTCGTTGATAGTCAATTATATAGGTCATGCCGGCGAGCTTGGTTGGTCGGAAGAAAGAATACTTACTAATGATGATATTTTCTCATGGAGAAATTCACCTAAGCTAAACTTCATGATTGCGGCTTCTTGTGAGTTTAGCCGTTATGATGACCATACAAGAACTTCGGCTGGAGAATATGTGTTCCTTAATGAGAACGGTGGCGCTGTGGCGATGTACACTGCAGCTCGTGTGACATATAATCCTAATAATCAGTCTATGATGAAGAAATTTTATGAGCGTTTGTTTGATATTGAAGGAGGCGAGTTTGTTACAATGGGCGATGTTTGTATGGCAGCTAAACAAATAGGTGATGATAATTGCCGCGATTATGTCTTCTTCGGTGATCCTGCTCTTCGTCTTAATTTCCCTAAAAATAAAATCGAACTGATTTCCATAAATAATCATGAAGTTGCTCAGATTGATACATTGAAAGCTTTGCAAAAAGTTAATATAAAAGGTGTTGTGAAAGATATGTTCGGCAATCCGATGAATGATTTCAACGGAATGATTCATATAAATGTTTATGATAAGGAAAATTCATATACGACATACGGTAATCAGGATGTCGCTTATTCATTTAAATTGCGTGATAATGTTATATATACAGGTAAAATGCCTGTCGTTGACGGATGTTTTGATGTGGATTTTACATTGCCAAAAGATATAAATTACAGCTTTGGAGGAGGATTGATGAGCTTTTATGCTTATAGCGACGATGATGAAGCGCAAGGTTCATATTCGGATTTTATTATAGGTGGCTTGAATCAAAATGCGCAGTCTGACGAATTTGGTCCTGAGATAAAAATATATATCGATGATGAAAAATTCGTTGATGGGTCAATTACAAACGAAAATCCACTTTTGATAGCATACGTGAAAGATGAAAATGGTATAAATACTTCAGCAGCAGGAATCGGTCACGACATAACGGCTACATTGTCGGGTGCAACCAATAAGACTTATTCTCTTAATCAGTTTTATGAGGCTCCGATGTCGGAAGATGATTTCGGAAAATTGTCGTATAAATTTTATAATTTGAACGAAGGAGAACATCTTCTTACATTCCGTGCTTGGGATATTTACAATAATTCAAGTTCGACAACTATTCGTTTTAATGTTGTTAAAGGAAAAATCATTGATATTGAAAATGTCGTAAATTATCCTAATCCTATGTCTGATAATACCAATTTCACTTTTGAACATAATCAGAAAGATAATGAAATAGAAATTGAAATTAGGGTTTATGATGTTGTGGGACAGTTGGTTAAGTGTATAGAAGAGACAAGTTACGGAACGACGGCGAGGATAAATCCTATAAGTTGGGACGGAACTTCTGATAGTGGAGATAAGCTTCCAGCAGGTATATATATATATAATGTGACGGTAACTAATAATCAAAATGAAAAAACATCAGGATATTCTAAATTGATTATTAAATAATTATTATATTTGCAAATTGAATTTTTTGCATATTTTTCTTAAAAAGGATTAAAATGCAATAATAAAATTCAATGTTCGTTAGTAACTAAATGAATAAGATAAAATATGAGAAGAATTAAAATTTTTACATTGTTGTTTGTGATGCTTTTCACAGGCATTAAGGTGAATGCGCAATCAGATGCAACTATTGGTGAAGTCTTAGGACAAAATTTAGAGTACAATGTCATTTCTACAGCGGTTCCATTTATGAGTATCGCTCCTGATGCAAGGTCATCCGCTATGGGTGATGTAGGTGTTTCAACATCTCCTGATGTTTATTCAATGCACTGGAACCCTGCTAAATATGCATTTATACAAGAAGATTTTTCTGTAGGTCTTGCATACAGCCCATGGCTTAGAACATTAGTTAACGATATGAATATCGCATATTTGGGAATGGCAAAACGTGTTAGTCCAAAATCAACTGTTGCAGCAACAATGCGTTATTTTACTCTCGGTGACATTAACTATAGAGATCCAAACAACGAAGATTTAGGAACATATTCACCAAACGAATGGGCAGTGGATGTCGCTTATTCTCGTAAGTTAGGTAAATATATCTCAGGTTCTGTAGCTGGTCGTTTTATATATTCAAATCTTACACAAGGTATAGACACATATTCAAAGCCAGCAGTTTCAGTTGCTGCTGATGTCGCTGTATATTATACAAGAGACGTTGAATGGTTCAACAATATCGGCGCTAATATCTCATGGGGTGCAGCTATCACAAATATAGGTTCTAAAATGAATTATGATGAATCAACTCTTGATAAAGACTTCATCCCTACAAACCTTCGTTTTGGTCCAACATTGAAACTTGATATCGATGATTATAACTCTTTGGCATTTTCAGTAGATTTCAATAAACTTCTCGTCCCAACACCTCCAACTTATTATGCAGATTCAGTTGGCGCAAACGGAGGACCTGTTATTGCAGCAGGTATGGACAACGAAGTCGGTTTGGTCCAAGGTATGATTCAATCATTCTATGACGCTCCAGGTGGATTTAAAGAAGAACTTAAAGAATTTACATTAGGCTTCGGTGCTGAATATTGGTACAACCAAGTGTTTACTGTTCGTGGTGGTTTCTTCCACGAAGCTCAAATGAAAGGTAACCGCCGCTATGTAACTCTCGGCGCTGGTCTCCGCTACAATGTGTTCTCTCTTGATGTATCTTACTTGATTCCAGTTAACAACACTGCAACATCAGGTCAAAATCCTCTCGAAAACACACTTCGTTTCAGCTTGACTTTCAACATCGACAAGTGGGCTGATAATACAAAATTAGAAAAAGTAGAATAATTATTTCACTATAAAAGATTTGCCGACTCTTTTGTCTTCATAGATGATATGAAGATGAAAGAGTCCTTTTTTTAGCATATTGCAATCAATATCAATTCTTTCTTTTGATTCATCATTGTTAATTTTAATTAACATCTGTCCTAAAGTATTATAAATTTCTATCAGTTTGATGTCCTTTCCTTCGACAAATAAAATATCTTTAGCAGGATTAGGGTAGATGTTTATGTCGTCATATTTCAATTGACTTTTAACTTCAATATATCCTTCGTGACGGAAATGGTCTTGTTTTGTCGCAACAACCTTAATTTTATTTTCTTTATATAAAGGTTTTATTCCAATAAGACTGTCGTCGTTGTATGAAGTTGCTATGATTTCTCCGTTAATGGAAAAAGCGACTCTTGTGTCGGCATCTTTTTTTATGTAAAATGAACTGCAATCTGTGGCGATTTCTTTCGGATAATATATATTTATTTCTTTAGGCATTTCGGTGTTTAGTTGCAGAAAAGCGTCGCCGAAATAATGAAATAGATTGAATGTTATTTCCTTATAAAGTAAATTAGCCCATGATGATTGTTGAAGGAAATATTTGCCATAAAAGTTAGCGAAAGCAGGATATTTGAATTTTGTTGTGTTATCGCCAGACATAGGCATGAAGTCGTTCCAGAGATAGTCGTAGAATCCCCAGACGTAGGTGTCGTTGGTGAATGAATATGATATTTGAGAAGCTGCCACTACAGCGACAGCACCGTTTTCTGTCCTTAAGAATCTCTCCGCAAAACAGTCGTTGTTGCCTTCACCATAGTTGAAGTCGCCGGTTTGACAATTGGCAGACATGATGAAAGTAAGATCTTCGTTTTGCAATCTGTCGATTTCATAATTTGAAAAATATGGGTTGCTCCAATTTTGAAAAGTGCCGTGGTCGCGATGTTGTACGATGAAGGTACCTTCGTTGATGGCGCGAGTCAAATCATATTGGTTGGCATCCCAATCGGTAAGATGCTTCAAATTGTCAGGAATATAGTTCAATCCATTTTCTCCGAAATAATCTATAATCAAA
>JAEIGA010011000.1_pt1 | contig 13730 bp, 12 predicted proteins | sample 9270691 | NCBI WGS metagenome assembly JAEIGA01 (sample SAMN17057246, study PRJNA624740) | gut metagenome | biome: biome; isolation source: fecal sample | host: Bos grunniens | place: China: Xizang | collected 2019
AAATCGAATCTCAATATCATTCAATTTAAAAACGCAAGGTATAAAATTAAATGAACAATCGTGTTCGTTTACAGAATAATAATCTTTTAATCTTTTACTCTGTTCTTTTCTCAGGTCTTGATTAGACCAAGCTTCTCTGACCTTTTCAGAATGTAATTTTCTTTCGTTTATATCTTGATATCTTTTAGAAGTAGCCTTACTTAGTTTGTTTTTAAAATCTTCAGTGTTACACCTTTGCTTGTTGATTACTGTCATCTTATCAACAAATTTTTGTTTGCTTTCTGACGATTGGTATTTAAATACATCACCGCCATCGCCACCATTTGCAAGATTGTAACAATTTTTATTATATAAGTCTTTATAATGCTTAATATAATATTTTTCTTTTTCATTTAATTCTTCGTCAGTATCGGCTGTATCAATAATCTCATTTGTGAAATTTTCTATACCATATTTCTCAATCGCTCTTCTAAGTATTTTGCCACTTCCAAAATACTTATTATCATATTCTAAGGATTGATGTTTACCAATATATATTTTTTGATTTATTTTGTTTGTTGTTTTATAAATATAACCTATCATTCAATCACCTTAAAAAAGATGATTTATAAATTAGATACTTAGCACGGTATTACCATATCCACTTAGGACTTAGGCTCTCTTACCACCTTAGCCTTTCGGCTTAGTTGACCGTTAGCTTCAATTACTTGAAACACCCCTTGGCAGGGTTCACGAGATTTTACAACGGCAAAAGTCTACCGTTGGATGTTTGAAGCGTATTAATCTGATACTGGAATGTTTGTACACCATCTCTAATTTCTTTTGACAAACGCTTTTTTACAGTGTCTTCAATACATTCTTCAATTAACTGATGGTATCCCGAATAATCTTCATATCCGTACATACCAGAAAACTCTTCTTCAACTTCTTTTCGAATATTCGCCTCGCTTATTCTTACAAAAGGCGCAAGATGTGAAAGAGTAATAGTTTGTCCGCCAAACTGTGCAGATGCCACTTGTGCAATAATCTGAGTTGCAATGGTGCAAGCAGTTCTAAAACTGTGTGGCTTTTCAATCATCTTGCCATTAATAACAGTGCCGTTCTGCAACATATCCTCTAAATTAACAAGACAACAATTAAAACTATGATTTAAATAATGTCCAAGGTCGTGAATATGAATAATACCATCTTGATGAGCTTGGGCGATATGTGGCGGCAACATCATTCTAAGAGAAATATCTTTGGATACTTCCTCTGCCACCAAATCTCTACAAGTAGAAATCAAGGCTTCGTTTTTATTTGAGTTTTCGGACAAAGATGCTTTGTTAGTACCATCAATAATGCCCAACACCTTATTATCAATAGTATTGTGTTGTCTCTGATATTCTCTTACTGCTCGATAATCTTCGTATGCTTTAGCGGTAAGTCTCTGCTTCTTAGAAATAAGCTTATTGTATACCAATGTTTCAATATCGGAAATTGACACTTTATCAATATCTCTTAATTCGATTTCAATTTCATTGGCAATATCATTGGCAATCTTCTCTTTTTCAATGCCGCTACCATACTTCATTGCCTTGAGAATTGCCTTGCTAATTTTTTCTTTGTCAAATGACACAATATGACCGTCTCTTTTTATTACTGTATTAGCCATATCTATATCCTTTCTTTTGTTATTATATATTTATTGGTTTAACATTCTAATTAATTCTTCTTCGTCTATAATAGGAATGTTCAACTCTTTTGCCTTCTTATTTTTACCACTTGTAGATGTAACATCGTTATTTACCAAGTAAGAAGTCTTTGCTGAAACCGAACCGCTTACTTTGCCACCAGCAGCTTCTATCTTCTCTTTTGCTTCGTCTCTATTAGCAAAATGCTCAAGAGAACCAGTAATCACAAAGGTTAATCCAGATAGGTTTGCGTTGTTAGACACGGTTTGTGGCTTTTCAAAATTTAAATATCTTGATAAAATACCAATCTTAATAAAATTACCCTCAAGATAATTATGCATAGACTCATTCATTGCCTCGCCAAAGTCATCTAAAACAGTGAAATTAAATTCACTGAAACAACATTCAGTATAGAATCTTTCAAAGTCGCCACTAAAATACTTGCTGATAATCTTGCTTGCACTTTTACCTATAAGCGGAATGCTTAACGAATAAATAAATCTGTCAAGCGTAGTGTTCTTACTTGCTTCAATAGCCTCAAGCAATTTTGTAACCGAAGTTTCACCAAAACCATCGAGTTTCACCATTTCGGTGAAATGCTCTTTTAAAGTGAAAATATCTTCAAAAGAATTTAACCAACCAAGTTCAATAAACTTTTCTATGGTTGCTTCGCTCATTCCCTCTATATCCATCGCATTCTTGGAAACAAAGTGAGTTAACTTGCCAAGCAATTTGCCTTTGCAATTATCATTGGTGCATACGAGAACTCTAGAGTCATTGTCCTGTTTGATTTCTGTATTGCTACCACAAATAGGGCAAACTGAAGGAATAATGATATAGTCAGACTCCTTGCCCAATGCTATTCTTTCGTCTGCTGAAACATTTCTCTTTACTTGAGGAATAATAGCGTTAGCTTTAAAAACCTCGATAGTATCTCCAATATGCAAATCCAAGCTTGTAAGAATGGAAATGTTGTGGACGGATGCACGGCTCACACTACTGCCATCTATCTCTACTGACTCAAATACGGCGGTAGGCGTAATAACTCCTGTCTTACCAACCGTCCAATCTATGTCAATCAACTCAGTTTCGTACACATCATCTTTTGCCTTATAAGCAATTCCGTTCTTGAAATGATGACTGGTGGCGCCAAGAGACTTTCCGTACTCAATATCATTAAACTTAAATACTATGCCATCGCAAGGCAGCCCCTCTTCTTTTGCATAATCAAATACATAGTCGATATTACTCTGAAGATTTTTGGGGTTAAGGGCATTAGACGAATTAGGAACGAACCAAAAAGGTACAATCTCGAATCCTAATTCTTTTGCCTCACTCAGATTATCTCTAAGGCTATTGCTTCCACCTTCAATGACATCCCAAGCAAGAAAACTTAGTTTTCTTTTTGCTACTAAAGATGTGTCTAAAACCGCAAGGGTGCCAGCGGCTAAGTTTCTACTATTCTTGTATTCACCCTCTTTGTTAATTTCGGCAAAGTCTTCATCAGTTATAATTGCTTCGCCATCAACAATATAAGTACCCTCTTTATTAATTTTGAAAGGCACATTCTTAAACTGTTTAATATGCTCGGTTATATCAGAGCCTACATAGCCATTGCCTCTCGTCTCGGCTGATACAAGAGTGCCATTTTTATAAGTGAGAGAACAAGTTAAACCGTCGAGTTTAATACTCGCTATCAACTCCTTATTATTAGCAAATTTAACAAGTTCTTCAACGGTATGGCACTTTTCGAGGCTAAGCATAGGATGAGAATGCGTTATCTCATTAAGCTCAGTCAAAACCTTTGCCCCAACTCTTTGAGTAGGAGAGTTAGTAAGTACAACTCCTGTTTCTTCTTCTAATTGTCTAAGGTCTTCAAGTCTTGCATCGAACTGTTCATCGGTCATAATGGGATTGCCAGTATTGTAATAAGCGTCGGAGGCTTCATTGAGAATTGAAACCATACCACGCATCATATCCAATTCAATCTGATTCATCATTACTCTCCTTAAAACATAACCAAATTATCTCGGACTAAATAATCATCGCATTTAGAAAAATTTACATTGGTCTGTTTGCTACAACTGTCAATGTCTCTTTCCATACAATAATCGCCTTCTTCGTCATAAAACTGACAGGTGCGACACTTAATTTTACACTTGCCATTCTTTTTGTTTGGCTTCTGAGTTTTCTTCTCGCTCATTTTCACTTACCTTTCTTAATATTTTTATAACTTTATTTGTTAGGGATTTCTATTTCAGAAATCCCTAAATTGTTACGATAATATTATACACCATTCTGACTCGTTTGTCAATAGGTTTTTAAAAATTTTTTAAAAGTTTTTGCATAAATGTGTGTCTAGTTAAGTTCGCCTTCTTTTTAACCGCCTGATTCACACTCTGCAAACTTCCCAAATGATACAATTTTTCTTTCATTCTAGTGAGACCAACATACAACAGATTGGAGTTTAACATAAAAATATGACTCTGTGGAGAACATAAAATTACTGTTTTAAAGCCTCCCCCCTGCGATTTATGAATTGAAATACAATAGCCTAGCTTTACCATATTCATATCGCTTCTATAATACTTAACAAGAATACCATTGAAATCTACGATTACATATGTGTTGCAAATTTCTTTGATAATTCCTGTCTCACCATTGGCAACAAATGCTGTTTGAGGCTTATCATCATATAAATTGAAATTATAATCAACTCCAAATGGGTCTACCCCAAATGGGTTCTCATCAAATGAATCTGCTTCGTCTGTTGATACTGTTGGCACCATTACCATTTCAGCATCATAATTATTAACTGTCTGAAGAATTAAATCGCCCTCATAGTAGGTCGTGTCGCCAACCTTCATATTAACTTCACTACCATAGTTGGGATTAGCAATTCTCTGAATCATATTGTTCAAAACAACAGAGCCACAATCGCCAACATTCTTGGCGGTCAATACTTGGATGTCTTCTATGCTGCTACCATTGTCTAATAACTTTTTATATAGTGCCACTACATTTTTGGGAATTAATTCAGATGCCAAATCAATAAACATATAGTCTTGATTGTCACCAAATACTGTTGCTTTAGATTTCATATCTTTTGTTAGATATTCTTTACAACATCTGGTGTCGGTTGCCACACGCATTAGACCACCACTTGAATATCTGAATATCTTATTCAAAGTAACAGTAGGGATTATATTTGCTTCCATAAAGTCATGAAGCAGATTGCCACAAGACACCGAGGGAAGCTGTGCATTATCCCCAATCAAAAGTAATTTTGTATATTTGAAATCAATTGCATCAAGCAGCTTCTTGAACAACCAAATATCAACCATTGAAAACTCGTCAACAATTACAATATCACAAAATAACTTATGCTCTTCATTATATGTCCAAGTGTTAGGTGGAATATATCCTAAACCTCTGTGGATAGTCGAGGCAGGTTCTTTAGTATTTTCGTGCAAAACCTTGGCTGCTCGTCCTGTGGGTGACATTAATTGGAAGGATTTATTATTATCCTTCAGCATCTTAATCAATCCTTGTGTGGATGCAGTTTTACCGCTACCAGCAAAGCCGTTCAAAATGGAGATATTATTTTTACATACCACATCAAGAATCTGAACTTGCTCATCAGACAATTCAAATGTGCCTACCGCTCTATATTTTTCAATGTCATACTCCCACACATTGTTTGTATTACGAATATTAGCAAGGATTGTATCTGCAATATACTTTTCAGTTTCGTAAGTTTTACGAAGAGCAACCGTCATATCTTCTTTATTATAATAAATGTTATCGTCCTTGATAACATTTACAAAGTGGTCGGCACAAGCAGACACTGTTTTTAAGCACTGTTGTCTAAGGTCAGCCAAGTTCATATTGGTGTGTCCCTCATTCTCGTTCTCTTCTAATAGATACAACATACAAGACAAACAACGGTCTGGAGAAGTTTTAACATCGTAACCAAAATCTATAATGTTTTCTTTTTGCAACTGAAGGATTATACTGTCTGCCTTCTTAAATCCTATTTGTGAAATCTGAGTCAAGGTTGTATATGGATTTGTTTTTAATTTTTCTTTTAATTTATCTACAGAAGAATATTTGTCGTAAATTTTCTTAATCATATTCATTGACAAAACATTCTTAAACTCAATTACCAAATCCATAAGTATAAAATTTGAAGCAATTTTATCTTTTATTTTTTCAAATGTCTTTTGACCAATTCCTTTAAGTTTGGAAAAATCAACATCAGATAAGTCATTGTTTCTAATTTTTTGAATAATAGTTGGATAATTTTCGATTAAGGTTTTTGCCTGATTTTCTGTTAAAATTTCTGAGAGAAAAATATATGTTTCTTCAGCCGTTGTTGGTACATTTCGTCTCAGATTAATAACTTTATAACTTGTTCCATATTTATTTATTTGTTCTTCTGCCGTTATTTCATATTCAACGCCCAAAACAAGGTCTGATAATTCTCCTATAATTGACACATTTCCGTATTTACTTTGTTTTAATTCTGGATATTTATTTTTATCGACGATAACGGCATATATTTTGAAATCTGGTGTATTATAAATACATTTATCTATTATTCCTTGAAATTTATATTGCTTGTTATCCATTTATATCCCTCATACTATTATCATAACTAAACTCGCCAAAATACTTATCTTCGGCTTCTTTTCTTGCTCTAACCGCATCATCAAAATTATTAAAAAATCCTAAATAAACTCTTTTCTTATTAATACTTATATACGAACCCCATTTGCCATCTCTTTTATTTAAGTATACTCCTGTAACACCAGAGGTATTATTAGAGCGCAAACCTTTGTTCATTTGATTTTGACTATGTGTTACAGTTCTCAAATTACATTTTCTGTTGTCATTTCTTTTGTGATTAATATGGTCTATAATTTTTGAATTAGGGAAAAGTAGTTTATGAAATTTTATGTATTTATAATTATTGTTATAATCATTTGATGCTACATATCCTTCATCGCTTATAAACCAACAATAATCTTTTATTTTATCGTAATCTTCTAAGTCAAAATAAAACGGTTCTCCATTTACCGTATAACCAATTCCATAATCGCCAGATAAATCATAGGTATTATATTTTTTGACAATTTCTCTTTGAAGACATCCGCATGATTTGGTTGCTCCGCTTTTCAAGGCATACTCTATAACCTCTTTGGTTGTCTCGTTTGCACAGCTACATTTACATAGCCATCTTCTGGTTCTTTTGCCTGTATTTGGATTAATGTAATCTTCTGCTCTTTTGATTACTGTTAATCTTTCAAATATCATACCCGTTAAATCTACAAATCTCTCCATTGTTACTTTATAACCTCGTACTCAGCCATTACGACCCTCATTTCAGTAGAGTCAACCCACTTATCTCCATCTTTAATTTTCTTATATTCGTATGTGGTCACAGGCATATTAATTATTGAGAACAACCCAAAAGGGTTTCTCTTAAACACCTCAGACCTATTAACTCTTGTTTCAATTTTTTCTCCATCGCATATTCTGTAAATAGTACAATATGGACGAGTCGCACTTTTACTGTCGTCAAAAGTTGTGACGATATAGTAATTCTCTGATATATCTTTATTAGTATAACTAGCGTATCCGAGGAATTCAACTTCGGACGAAATCTGCTCTATTATACCAAGAGACTCATTGCTAATTTGACGACACAGTTCCTTGATTAACCCCTCGTTATCAATATCACGATACTGACTTGCCGTTTCTTTGCCAGAATATTTTTTCATAAGATATTCTGTAATCCCTAATTCTTCCATCTTTTTCTTTGCAATAATTTTTGCATTGGCGAATTTATCGTAAACCTCATTCATACCCAACAAATATTTATTGTTGCCAAAATCAGAAAAGAAATTAAGTCGAATAAGAATGTCGAGCTGTCTTGAATTCAAAGTGGTTTTTTCTTTTATATCCTTTAACAAATCTATAAAAGAACTATATTTATTCTTTGACAGTTCTAATAATTCATTTGCTATCTGAGCATTGCAAAACTTGATGCTGCTAATCCCCTTATAGATAGCTCCGTTCTCTTTGTCCATAGTATAAAAACTGCCAGACTTGCCAAACTTAATTGGCTTAAGTTCGATATTGTGTTTCTTAGCATATTGCAATATTTCTAAGCACTTATCTGAATCGCCTTCGTAAATGTTTAAAGCGGTTGTAACTGTTTCTAATTTATAATAGCATCTCAACCAGCCAACAACATAACCAAGAAAACTATAGGGCGTAGCGTGGTTTAAAGAAAACAAATACGAGCTTGCGTCAATGATAACTTGAATAAAGTTTTCAATGAGTTTATTTGACTCTTCTTCGCCAACACCATACTTTTCTTTCATAGTCTTATTAAAGCCTTCTTTAATCTTGGGTATAAATTTATCAGTACCAGTTTTCTTTGCAAAGCCTCTTCGTACAATATCAGCCTCGCCCATTGTATAGCCACAAAAACTATGTAAGAACTCAATAATTTGCTCCTGATATACCAAATATCCAAGTGTTGGGGCAAGGAATTTGTTCAATGCTTCGTGTCCGTTATCACGATATTCACCTCTTGATAATTCATCACGATAACTTGCACCAGCAGGTCTAATAGCACCGTTTGCCATTGACATCAAATCTATATAAGAGAAATTTTCATTCTTTTCTTTAATTTTTGCAATTGTCTCATCGCTGAGTAGCTGCTTGATATAATCGCCAGCGTATGACGATTCAAACTGAAATATCATTGTGCAGTCATCTCTAATTTCATCCCAAACCTTTTTATCATCAAACGAAATATTGTCTGGTGTAATTCTTGGAATATTAGCCAAATCACAAGTCTCATTAATTAAACCTACGCAATCGAGACCAAGGACATCCAGCTTAACAAATTGCAAACCATCCAATTCTTTCATATTAATTTGAGAAATCATATTTTCATTGGTCTTTGTACTACACAAACCAAACCACTCGTCTATTGGAAATGGAGACACAACAAGTCCTGCTGGATGGTTGCCAATAGAAACAATTGTGCCCTTTACAATGTCTACATATTTAAAAAGTTCTGGATATTTTTTAATATAGAAATCATCAATGCAATCCTTTTTATCCTCGTCTTGATATACTGCATCGCTAATACTCTGTGTTTCATCAACATTTAAACCCAATGCTCTGCCGACATCTTTGATAGCCCCCTTTAAAGCAATGGTATTAAATGTGATAATATCGCAACAATACAACCCATCTTTATTAAACAAGTATTCCCTTACTTTGTATCTATCCTTTTTAGACCAGTCAGTATCAACATCGGCAAGTGAAACTCTCTCTTTGTTCATGAAACGCTCAAAGTTAAGGTTGTATTTAATAGAATCTACTTCCGTAATCCCAAGCAAATATGCGATTATACTTCCACTAACAGAGCCTCTAGAATAGCCATAACTTACACCCTGTCTCTTTAATTCAGATTTATAATCTTCTTCAAGTAACAGAAAGTCAATTGCACCATTGTATTTATAGGTTTCTAACTCATACTGTATTTTCTTTTTATATTCATTAAAATTATCATACTTATTAACGCCTCTATTCTTGATGCCCTTTATAATCTTTTCTTTTAGAGCTTTTTCAGAGTCGTTGTATAACTTGGGATATTTCTTTGAATAATCCAATTTGAACTCTTCGATAGAATCTGCCATTATATTTGTATTTTCAATGGCTTGTAAGTACACTTCTTCAGACAATGCACCTTGTTTTTTGTATGCTTCGATTAATTCATCATATGTTTTAAAGGTTAAATCCCAAGATTCTTCATCGGAAAAGAATACACTTTTAGCCTTTTGCAGAATACTTCTGCCCTCTATATGAGTATCGTTTAAGCAATGCGTATCAGTTCCTGCGATAAGCGGTATTCCCGTTTTTTGATGAATTGCATAAAGAATCTTATTATATACAGCTTGGTCTGCGCAATTATGATGCTGTACTTCAAGGTAGCATCTATGTTTGTTCTTCATTAAAAATTTCAGAAACTCCGCTTTAAGATTGTTGTCGGCTTTATTAATAACTCCACCAAGACAAGCTGTAGTGACAATAATGTTATCTGATGTGGCGAACAATTCATCAAAACTAATACGAGGTGCATAGTAATAATGATAATCTTCTCTGTTAAAAGAATGAGAAATTAATTTGTTTAATTCTTTTACGCCGTCATAATTCTTAGCGATTAATACACAGTGGTAATTATCTCTATGCTTATTTTCAATATCTTTATCTGTTGTCAAATAGACTTCGGCAGCGTGAATATACTTCATTCCAGCAGCCTCAATAGATTCTTTTTTATGAACCCACTCAAAAATATTGCCATGTTCCGCAAATGCCAAAGCGGTCATACCCAAAGACTTTGCGTATTCTACATATTCTTTATATTTTGTAACAGAGTCAATATTTGTGACTCCATTGGATAAATCTGAATGTAGATGGTACACGATATAATTCTTGCTTACATCACTCATTTTTACACCTTCTTATATAACCTTATTAGTTTAAAAATTCTCTGCTATCCGATACATTTTTTGCTTGCTTATAACGAATTCTAATTTGTTCACTAACTGTCTTATCCCATTTTTTAATGATATTTTTCGATTGATTATTCTTACTTATTTGACCACGATAATACAATAATTGTGTTCTTATGCCTAAATCTGCACAAATAATATCAATAGGATTGTCTACTTTTACTTCGCCAGTAATTACAGTAATATAATACCCTCTTGATTTAAGATAATTTAAATCATCTTTGAGCAAAGATAAATCTATTTCATCATTATAATCTATGTAAATATCAATGTGTTCAGACAAATAATTTTTGCCCATATATTCATAAGAACCGCATATTCTTTCGTTCTTATAATTTTTGTTGCTAAAATTACTATTTAAATCGCCTTTTTTATCGTTGTGACTTGTTGCCACCCAATAAGGAGAGTTTTTCCAGAAATCTCTTAGTCTTAAATGGCTGCTACGATAATAGAACTTGCATCCTTTAGACAAATAATAATCGCCAATAAACTCTGAAAATCTTGTGCCTATACCAAGATTCTGATAATCAGGCAAGACAACGGTTCTGGTAGGTCTAAATCCGTGTTTTAAATTGCCACTTGGAACTGGCAAAACAGCACACATTGCAACTAAAATATCATTCCAGTAGCAAACATACATTGTAGAAGCTTTATTTAATTCTTGGCTTAAATAGTGAAACTCCCTAAACTTGCCCCACAGTTCATCTGTATCACCTTCATATTTGTAAACTGTGAGGCTAATGATTCCCCCAATGATTTGCCTCTACAATCAAACACCTTTTCTTCGTCTAAATCAACTACAATGTCTGGCTTGACAAAGGGTATATAGTCTTTGTGACAAGAACAGAAAATTATATTGTGTAATCCGTTTTTTCTAATATACTTTTGGATACCGTTACAAGTTGATTTCGCAACATTTCTATCAATTGTCGATGTGAATTCGTCGAATATAGTATAACTGTTTAAGTTCAAAGCAACATCCGCTCTAAACCCTTCACCTATACTTAAAACATTTCTTGGTCTACACCAAACTGGGATTGAATTTAAGCCAACTGCCGACAATTTATGGGTCGCTTCATATGTATTATCAAAGTTGCTAATGATTGCCTTCGAATTGTTATATGAATTAGACATAAGCCTATATTCGCTAAATTCTTTCAGTAGCGTTGACTTTCCGCTTCCGCTTCTGCCGCAGATAACCATGATATCAAAATCAATATCCAATAATTCTTTCGGTAATTCGTAGGGGTAGTATCTGCTCTTCCCATCAAATTCATAATCGAAATTCAATTGAGCCTCATTGGTAAACTCATCAAGAGGCACTTCAGAAATCAGCGGTTCTTTCTTCTTCGTTAATGTGCATAAAACGGGGCATTCATTGTAATTTATAAACTGTTCAACCGCTTCTATTTTTTCTGTTGTTGCATTCCTTAGTCTACTATACAAATCAGCTATTTCGCTCCTATTCGGTAGATTCTTTTTGTCAACTTGCGATATACCATTTTTTATTTGGTTTTTGTCAATATTGTTGTCCAATAAATACTTTGCAAAAAAATCTCTTTTTTCTGCGTCATTGTTCATATTAGACACATATATACAAGCGCAAATATAACTCAATGACTTATTGCAGTTCAACAAAACATCGTTGCTCGCCATAACTTCAACCTTTCTAAAATATATAACCTTATTTCTTATAATTGTAAAAGACACAAATCTCTTACGATGATATTATATCACAATAATAAAAGTTTGTCAAGTGTTTTTCTGAAAATTCTTTAAACTTTTTTATTTTTTTATTCTGTCGGCAGTGGATACATTATTATCGGCGCTCCCTCACCAAAATAAGGCAGTGCTCTCAAGGTGTTACATTCTATCCATTCAATTGCTTCGGCATCACTCCAACCCTCTTCGTCCATTAGCCATTCTATCATCTTTTCAAAATCATAAACCGCTCTTCCATCTTCGGTAACGCCAATCAAAGCATCATCATAACTATAATCAGTTAAATACTTTATGCCTTCATAACCATATTCTAACAATCTTTCTTCTGCGTTCATAATCATATTTAGGGTGAGAACATAATCCCACCCTCAACTCCTTTTTATTCATTTAAAACCTTTATTTTATTAGTCTACTTTCAATGAACCTTCATCAAAATACTTCTGTCTATGATTTGCTTCCACATAAGGGTCTGAGTCATTAAACACAACGCAATCAATGGTTATACTGCCATCTCTCTCTTTTGCAATGTCGGTGAAGACACACTGATTAAATCTCTTCTTGTCTTCGTCAGACAGCTTGGCTATAATATCATCTGGTGTAATATAAACTTTTAATCCGTACATAATTTTACCTCTTATTTTAATAATATTATTTTTTATTTGTTTATTGTTGATATATCTAGGTAAAAGTCAGCAAATATAGGAATAGTTGCAACGACTCTGTTGTGTGGCTTTTCACTATAAGTTATGAAATAATTTTCGGAAGCGATATTATCAACAAACAACTCAGATATTCTCTTAATTAATTCTTCAAATGACACAACATCTTCTACCCAAGGCATTGCCATAATGTCCATATCAGAATTTAGGCTTCCGTGTAATGCAACTGCCCAGCCATTGTCCATAGCACATTGGCGAATGTCATCCCACATACAAGCATAAAATGCTGCTCTGCCATTGCAAGTTACTGCCACTCTACTCTTTGCCATTTTCCACCTCTTAAAATCTTTGTTTTATTGTCATTCATACTCGCTACTAATCGGATGATTATTTTTATATTCGTCTAATTCTTTCAAAATACTTCTGTAATAATCTGTGGCGTTTTCGTTGCCGTCTTTTGTCTGTTTAACATCTTGACAGTGTAGACATCTATAATTACTCATAAGAAAACCTTCCATGAGAAAATCCTCATCATCGTCTTCAATCTCTACAACCATATCTTTTGTATATAGCTTTCCGCAATCATCACAAACTCTTAAATCATCGGGTTTAATACCAAGTTGCTGTTCGATAACCTTGGATAAATCGCCAAGAATAAAACCTCTTTCAATTAGCATATCTGCTAATTCACCATCAAAAACATCTGAATCGTACCAAGGAAGAGTTCTCCAATAGTCCAGCAATACTTCCTTATTTGTCAACAAACAAGCCTTGCCAAGAGCAGCAAACCAGCCGCTTGTCGATGTATTCATCGGAATGCCTTCTTCTGCAAAATTATCTAAGCTATAATTGTTAATTCTAAATAACTGATTTCGAAACTCTTTTAGAAAATCATCTGTAATTAAATTTTTGATATCTTGCGGAATTGTATATTTAATACAAACGCCATCTCCATCTTTTACTATTGGCATAATCATCTTCCTTTCAATCACTTAAGCTTCTGTCTTAACCTCATTACATTTATCACACTTGTCACTCGTAATAGTAGCACCACACTTAGGACAAGTTGTTTCACCATT
>JAEIGA010011001.1_pt1 | contig 13729 bp, 6 predicted proteins | sample 9270691 | NCBI WGS metagenome assembly JAEIGA01 (sample SAMN17057246, study PRJNA624740) | gut metagenome | biome: biome; isolation source: fecal sample | host: Bos grunniens | place: China: Xizang | collected 2019
CAGCAGTGAGGATAGTTATGAGTATGCTTCTCGATCTTGAACGCCTTGTTCTGCTGCTTGAGCATCACGCAGATATCCACGTCGAGGGTAGGAGCATCGGCATCAAGAGTAGCATCATATGCGTTCTTCACATAACGGCCTGCCCACTCTGCATACTCAGGAGACATGTTTGCTGCGGCATATTCAGGATCGAGATCCTCCACACGGAAGAAACGTCCGCGAAGGTCCACCTGAGCCTGGAGGTCACCGTTGCGGTCAACCACCTGAAGACCAGGAACACCCGCAAGCTTTGCCACCTTGGCGTCATCTGCACCGAATGTAGGAGCGATGTGAACGATACCTGTACCGTCCTCAGTAGTCACATAGTCACCAGGAATGACCTTGAATGCGCCCTCGCCTGGATTGAACCAAGGAATGAGCTGCTCGTAGCGGATGCCTGTGAGCTCGCTTCCCTTGAGGCTGCCCTCAAGAACTGTGAACTCCATCTTCTTAGGATTGAAATGCGCATTCACAAGTGCCTGAGCCACAACATAAAGAGCCTTCTCTCCTGTGTACGGATTCGACGAAAGAACTCTTACATAGTCGATGTTAGGACCGACGCAGAGAGCTGTATTTGAAGGAAGAGTCCATGGAGTAGTCGTCCACGCAAGGAAATATGCGGGAACGCCCTCCGAGAAGAGGAACTCCGACTTCTCGTCTCTTACTACTGCGAACTGAGCCACAGCTGTGGTATCCTTGACATCACGGTAGCAGCCAGGCTGGTTGAGCTCATGAGTACTCAGACCAGTACCTGCAGCCGGCGAATAAGGCTGGATGGACTTTCCCTTGTAGAGAAGTCCCTTGTCATATATCTTCTTGAGGAGATGCCAGAGTGTCTCGATGTAACGGTTGTCGTAAGTGATGTACGGATCGTCCATATCCACCCAATAACCCACACGCTCTGTCATATTCACCCACTCGGCGGTATACTTCATCACCTCCTTGCGGCATGCATCATTATACTCCTCGACTGTAATCTTTGTTCCGATATCCTCCTTTGTGATGCCGAGCATCTTCTCGACACCAAGCTCCACAGGAAGACCATGAGTATCCCATCCTGCACGACGGTTCACCTTATAACCGCTCTGGGTCTTGTAACGGCAGATGGCATCCTTGATCGAACGGGCCATGACATGGTGAATGCCCGGCATACCGTTGGCAGAAGGCGGACCCTCGAAGAAAATGAATTCAGGGGCACCCTCTCTCAATTCAAGCGACTTCTCGAACGCATGGTTCTTTCTCCATCTTTCAAGCACCTCATTGCCTGTCGCAACAAGATCAAGACCTTTATACTCTCTAAATGACATAATATGTTAAAATATTTATCTATTTTTGCATCAGATTCCAATGGCTGGAATTTTTCAATCTGCAAATATAGACATTTTAAGGCAATTATGAACATACTGGATATCATTCTTTTGATATGCTTCGTCCCTGCCGTCGTACAAGGCTTCAGAAAGGGCTTTATCGCGCAGGTCATAGCAATCATATCCATAATAGCCGGAGTATGGCTTTCATTCCATTTCGCAACGGTCGTAAGCACATGGCTGGGTCAGTATATCCAGGGTTCGGAACAGGTGATGAAAATCGTGGCCTTCGCACTGATATTCATAGCGGCAATAGCAGTCCTGGCTCTTCTGGGCAAGCTTATCGAAGGAGCTGTCAAGCTCGTGATGCTCGGATGGCTCAACCGTCTGCTGGGAGTGATATTCTCACTTCTGAAGGCCGGACTCATCGTAGGACTGTGCATAATGGCCTTCTGCTCGCTCAACAACACATTCGAGCTGGTCAGCGAAGAGACACTGGAGACATCCGTCCTCTTCCCTCCCCTCAAGGACCTGGCCTACACCGTCTTCCCTTATCTGAAAGAACTCTTTTTCTGGAACAAGTAGACTTATGGAAAGAATCATACTCATCGAAACTTCTACAGCACTCTGCTCTGCGGCTCTCGCCGAGGACGGAGTCATCACATCATATCGTGAAAGCTCGGCACCTAAAGCTCACGCCTCGCTCACAGCCGTATTCATTCAGGAAATGCTCTCTGAACGCAATCTGAGCCTGTCGGACTGCGATGCTGTATGCGTAAGCATGGGTCCGGGATCGTACACCGGACTTCGAGTGGGAGTTTCGACAGCAAAGGGATTATGTTTCGGCAGCGGCAAGCCGCTTCTGGCAGTGGGTACATTGAATACTCTTGTGGCACAGGCCTCCGATGTCATTTCGAGCGAACATGATGTCATTTCGAGCGAAGTCGAGGGATCCCCATACCGCTTCATCATCCCGATGATCGACGCGCGCCGCATGGAAGTCTACACCGCAGTGTTCGAAAACGGCCGCCAGATCACAGAAACAGCTCCAGCCATCATCGATGAAAACAGCTTCTCAGAGTATCTGGAGCAGGGTCCGTGCCTCTTCATCGGTGACGGAGCCGGCAAATGTGCCGATGTCATCAAGCATCCGAACGCCAGCTTCTGTCAGTGCTTCCCGAAAGCCTCGGCCATGCTGGAGCCGGCCATTGCTGCCTACCGTTCCGGTGACTTCAAGGACGTCGCATACTTCGAACCCTTCTACCTCAAGGAATTCGTAGCTACGGTCAGCAAGAAGAAACTGTTCTAAGTTTGTCCGTGATTCGCCCCCTTTTACGGACAAACACCCCCATTACACATAGATTGTCCGCGATTCTCCCAGTTTTACGGACAAACATCTATCTTACAGGAGGGAACATTTCGTCAAGCACAGAAATGTCAAGTTTAAGAATCCTTCGAAGCTGCTGATTGGATGCATTGTAATCGAAATGCAGCTTGCGAGCCAGCTGGATCTTTTGAGCAGGATTCAGGACATTCAATCTATTGGAAAACATCTCTGCCGAGCATCTTGCCGCAACAACAAACATCTCATCGTCGGTCAGAAAGACAATATCCTTCAAACGTGAAGCGATCTGACTGAACGCTTCTGCATTTCGAGTCAATGAATGGAAATAGCTCCGGGCATCCTGGAACATCCGCTCTCCAATATCTGTCCTGCAGAATGATGGTATGAACGGGACATCACCGACAAATTTAAGAGCGGCCAGATCTGACACCTCTCTATAATGGGTAAGCGTCCGCACCCTATTATACCCCACCTCAAGAACTGACTTTATAGGCAAAAGACTTATTACCGGAGAGAAATATGCCCATCCACCTCCCCATGGGTAACTGAACGGGGTATATTTATAGTTAGCCACGTATGCATTTCTATTGACATATATTATTTCATTTCTTAGGGCCCTAAGGGTTTCAATCTCAATAATCTGAGGTTGAAAACTGTCCCTGTCCACCACACGGATCATTTTAGTGTACAGCCTTTTGAGACGCCTCTTGTAAATTTCAAAAAACACCAGACAATCCTCACTCTCCCCTCGCATGACCAAATGAACATGATTACTCATCAGTTCAAATGTAATCAGGTCGATTTGCGGATAAACTGCTGCACATACTGCCAGTAATGTCATGCCCAGCTTAAAGTCCTCCTCACTACAAAATATATCCCCCATCATGGTTCCGTCCGTATATAAATGCCAGAACGGTCCATTCTCCACGAAAGCCTGTTCGCAAGCTCTCTCTTTCTCTGCAAATGTCAGCATAAAACAACAATTTTAAAATTCCCGAACACAAGCCGGACACAGCAAATGTAAGCAAGCTGTCCGACCGCATCAAGAATCCGGATGTTGTTTTTGATTATCTGATATGCAGATTTTTCTCTTTTTTAAAACTTTTTCTTTTTTTAAATATCCGAAACCAGAACTGCTCTCTTCATTTGTCCGTATTTTGACCGATTTTCCGGACAAATGCCATTATTTTGAATGGTTTGTCCATATTTTGAGCGTTTTTATGGACAAACATGATAGAGCGTTTATTCGAGCGGCTCCACACCGACGTAGACATCGCGGGAAGCGGCAGGAGCTTCAAGTGCGGACTTGGTACCGGTCGAGAGAGAACTGATCACCAGACCACCAGTATCAGCCTGACCTTCAAACTTAAGGAAGAAGCGGAGTGGTGCGAATGTAACTCCCGGGCCCTGATTTGCATTATCACGAGTCGGGATGAACATATCTGTATTGCCTAACAAGTCATCGACACTCTGGGCAGGATTATAGACCAGATAATATGGCAAACTGAATATATAATTGTTCTCGCCGTCTCTCAAGGAAACGCTGCCAGCAGTACCGATTCTCCTGAACGCTCCGTCATATCGGTATCCTTCCGCTCTCAAGTCAAAGCCACATATATTGGCAGCATATCTGTTCGCATCATTGAAGTTGATATACTTACCAGCCATAAGAGCCTCATATACAGTCTCTTCCACACCATTACCCCTAATTCTGACATCACGGGTCATCAGTTTGGCTCCCCAATTCCAGCCCAAATACTTCACAAGTAACAAAAAGTCCGCACGAGTCGGCATATAATAATGTCCTCCTGTAAACATCGACAGAGGCAGCATTCCGGATCCCTCATGCACAAGGAAGTTGTACATCGGTGCAATTTTCAGTTTCTCTCTTTCCTCTACAGTCGGGAACTGATTGAAAGGATCATAATAAGAAAAAGTATGTGTTACGCCGTCTATAACAAAAGTTTCCGTCCTCTCTTCATTCGAATCCTGTATCGGGCTCAAACCTCTATTGATAAACAGGTAGCCAGGATTGATATCCTTCACATTGGCAGGCAGTGAAATGCCCGGAGAACCAATTGTATTATAATTTGTAACAGGAGTTCCGTCTATCTGGGTGTTAGTTCTCAATTCATAAGCCATCCAGAACTGATTATATCCGATCTTCACCAAAGGATAGCTTCGTTCGTCAACTGAACGAGTTATGCTTACTCGACGGTCGATAAGGTTATGCGGAGACAGTAATGCTATCTTATGGCCTGCCGAACCGATCTCATCATAGCATAAGAACGGCACACCATCATCACCTATAGCGACATGACCCTGAGTTGCAGCAACCTCATTTGTGACAAGGTCATCCGGAAGTTCAAACCAGGATATCTTATTATTGACTCCGTCCCAAGTTATTACTCCTCCATGCATATAATGCTCAGTCCAGTCACTTGAATCCTCTCCGCAGCATTTTTCCGAACTATACACCCAGGTATGGCCGTGAGAAGGTGTAAAAACACCACCGGCATCCACATTATAATGAGGCTCTGGCCAATATCCGCAGATTCCGCTCTCACCACTCTGTCTCACATCATTTACAAACTTCAGGACATAGCCGGTATTCAGATCCGGTATTCCGTCTTCGTTTATATAAAGCACCCAGGCTTGAGAGGAAATGAATTTAGACTCACCGGAATTATACAAGGTACCTGTCGGGGAATCCGCATCCGTAAGAGAATGTCCCGGCTGGAAATACAAATACTCCTTACAGAGAAGACCGACAGGCTGTTTTGTCTCAGGATCTAGTACATCATATACCCATGTATCCTTATCTGTCACAGTTGGAGCTACAATCTGAGTACCGACAGATGTTCCAAGGTTGAAATAATAATTCTTTCCCGGCTCAAGAGTCACATCTGCGCCACACTTATATACCTTCGGATGTCCTTCGTTCGGAATCCTTAGAATTCTCGAACCTGCATCAATCGTCTGATGTGCAGGCACTACAGCACGAAATAAATAATTACCAGACACAGCCTTTCCAAACTCCCACATCCTTACATCCTTCAAGCTCCTGTACGGTTCATATACCATATCGTCCAAAGTCTCACAAACCAGATTCAACTCAAGAACCTCAGTAAACATATCCAGCAATACAGGCACCTCACCGGCAGATGGATCGATCAGATCCGTATCCACTTCGACAATGATGTTCGCCATTGCATGATCCATCTCCACATCTGCATATTTTCCACCATCCTTCGGTGTACAGATATCCCATAGAAGATCTGAAGCTTCATAAGATTCTCTCATGTTCTGGTCGGTCTGGACTTCGTGCCTGTATTTCATCAGATCATCCAATGACTTCACATTCTCATCATAAGGATAATAGAACAGATACTTCGCAGCATCCCTAGGAAGGTCATCATAGGTTGTCATCGCAGCAAGGAAGTAGCGATCCTTTCCTGTCTTGAGGTTGGTGTGGATGGCGACACGATAACATGCATTCGCCATATAACCGTCCTTCGGAGTCAGATCCTCATTCAAGGCAAAACATCCGACTCTGTCTTCCCTTTCGAACAGGGAACGGAACTCATCCATATAAACGACTCTGGTCTGAGGATTCGGAGGAGACAGAAGAAAATACACCGAATCAGGAAGATCACCCTGCGTCTCCACATCTGTAAGATCTTCGATTACAGGATCCATCTCTTCCTTTCCGCATGAGCAGAAGAGGAAGGAGAGGATTGCCAATATAAGAAATATGTATTTTGTTCTGTTCATCAATTCTGTTGCTTTTCTGTAACTATCATAGTGACTTTATTGATATTGACTTTATGTCCTCCTATCATAAATCCCTTTCCCCCATAAACATTAACCAACTTGGAATACTCTTCGGATGTAATACTCATTTCACATTCAGTATCATCAACAGCTACCTTATAGTCTTGTACTTTAGTATTATATGCATCATACAGTCTTAAATATGGACTGTCCGAATTATGTTGGATTTCTTCGTATTTAAAATAAACTTTAATGGTAATATTATGAGTTGACGGATTAATTTGGGTCCAATCACATTGCATCCTCAAATCTACTGCCGGATTACCCCAGGTGGCAATTGCACTTCCTGTCCAGACCTCAGTCTCCTCTCCCGTTCCAGGATCACCCGGTCCCTCTCCGCCACCAGAGGATGCTCTTACTTCAAATTCGTATGGCGTATTGTTCTGCCCTGTTATATCCTGAAGTGTTATAGAAACACTTCCCTCTGTTCCTTCAGGCACAGTAACCGTCAGTGTTGCATCCAGATCACCCTGAGTTGGAGAAACATCCACCGTCTTTCCGGAATTATTAAAGGTCACCTGACGGACCAGATCGAGATTCTGTCCCTCGATTGTTATCTGCTGGCCCGGAACAGCCCATGTGATAGGGTTTGCTCCATCGGTTATCCTTGTAATCACTGGTCTGAAGTTGTAATCAAGGGTTCCAGAGGTCTTTTCAGAGCCGTTTGAATCATTATACCTGGAAACGACCCGGACAGAGCCCCACATATTGCAAACACTACCCTCCAAAACAATCTGGTTGCTGCCGTTCAAAGTGAAATTCGGATTAACATCGCTATTACCAGTAACGTTCAGATAAACAGTTTTAACAAGATCGAGATCTGTTCCGGAAACAACGACCTTATTATCAGCTGCACGTACACATCCCGTAATCGTCGGAGTCGGAGTAACATAAGTTCCAGCCACAGTCTCACCTGCAGATGTCACAAGAGAAATCGGACCATCGGAAACATCCGGAGCTGTAAAGACTATAGTATTACCGTCAGAGGTTACAGATATCGATGTGCTGTTCACTTTGACTGCAGTGACTCCACCAAGTCCCGAACCGCTGATGGTGATCTGCTCACCGGCCTTTGCTACAACTTCCACATCTTCACTCTGATCACGGCCAGATTTGATTGACGACACTTTCGGCTGCGGAGTTTCGCCGCCGGAGTCGATGGTGATCTCCTGATCAGGAGTAACCTTTGTGGTTCCGCCGTCAATGCATGAAAGTGTTATCTTACCGGTCTGGGCTCCCTCCGGAACGACAAAGGTCAATGTCGTGCCAGGTACCGGTGCATCAAGGCCTGTAGCATACACACCACCCTCAACGAAGGTTACATTCTGCACAAGATCGAGGTTCGTACCGGTAACAGTGACAGTCTCACCGAACGACACTGTAGTCGGGCTTATATCAGACACCGCAGGAGCAAAATCATATGCCTTACCGACAGTACCTCCGTCGTAAGAAATAATAACATTACCAGTTATACTCCTATTTCCACCCCTGCTAAGATCTATGGTAATACATGTTCCATCGCCGTTGACCAACCATCCATCATTACCAATAGAACCATTGTTCAGATTAACCGAAGTTACAACATTAAGGTTCGATCCGTTGATATAGATCAACTGATCGTATCTGGTAATCGAGCTGATCTCAGGTTGGACTATCTGTGCTGCAGACCTGATCACGCTCACACCTTCCATATAGCAGTTGGTAATATCCGCAATCCTGAGTCCGTTTGCATTCAGGTCACTGATCATAGCAGCGGTCAGAGTTACCATGACACCTGTCGAGTTCTTGTACGGATTCTGAGCTCCAGCCAGGGTATTGCCGGAACTATTCTGGAGATTGAACGACCAGTCCTTCAGATTTGAGAACTTGGTCTGCTCATTCTCTATCACACTTGCATCGGCATACAGAACCAGCTGATCTCCAGGCTTGAGATCCAGCGAAGCCCAGTCATAAGACACATCCAGTGAAACTTCCTCCTGACCCGTCCAGATATCAACCTTATTATCTAATGCACTGATAGTCACACTATCAGAATTAACTCTAATACTATAATCGACGCATCTGAGAGTCAGTTCGCAAGACCTGTTTTCAGCATCGGCAGGTATATTGAAGGTCAAAGGAACATTCTCTTCTCCTTCCACCGGCGTAACACGGACATAGATCTCAATATCACCGAAAATCACACAATCCACCAGATCAAGATTCCTACCGTAGATTGTAAGCTCCTGACCTGGATCAACAGAATTCGAACTGATCGAAGTGATCACAGGAGTGAAGTCATAAGACATACTTGCACTCTTCTCATAGTCATAGCGTGATTCGATTGTCAAATTGCCGGCAGATATTCCTGTAACAAATCGGCTTATCCTTATCTCCGACGCTGTCACTGACTGAGGTGAAACAGGCTCTCCATTCAAAAGGATAGATCCCGGAACATCAAGATCAGTTCCATGGAACACGACCGTGCTTCCTTCACGGTCTACACTCGTTATCTCGGGATCCGGAAGTTCATAGGTACCGGCCGGAATCTCCAGATCGCCTTCTGCGGTAACCAGGACGATAGTGCCGTCATCGATCCATGATCCGGTAAAATCAGGGAAGGTGAAGGTCAGGGTATTCTGCTGATCATCAAACTTCAACTTGCCCTCGCTCCTGGTCAGAGTAACTTCTCCTACCTTTATTTCATCAATCTGATCCAGACCGCTTCCATGAATGACCACATCCTCGCCCGGACGCACGACGATATGGGTGTCATTATAATCACCCCTCGATGCATTATCTATAGAAACCACAGACAGTGCGGACTCGATGGTGAGATAAGGAGTATCAGTGGTGGTGGTAGCACCCCAGTCAACACATATCAGTTCCAAGCTACCACTCTTTGCCCCATATGGCACGGTAAGAGTCATAGCTACTGATGAGTTCGTCAATGTAGTATTCGGATAATCTGCAGTTGAGGTTATTCTAATGGAATGATCTGCACCATCATAGAATCCAACTGCATGAACCAAGTCAAGATTGGAGCCGTACAGAGTTATGCTTTGACCGATTTTTGCCGGATTTGGTTCTATCCTGTTTATTATCGGCGTGAAGTCATAGGTACCATATATCACGTATCCGTGTTTTGCTTCAAGCCAGATTTCTCCTGTCACACCCGCATTCTGCCAAACCACTAAACTTATTTCATTATCATTGGCAAGGCTATAATCCACTTGTTTTGGATTACTGTCATTATCGCGGTTCAGGTACACATATTTCACTGCATTGAAGTTCTCACCAATAACATTGATATAGTCCGAGTACCTTCGTATATCCTGTGTAATTGCCGGTTTCAGCGACACATAAGAATCCGCATGTTCTTCACCCACATGGAAGTGCAGCTGCGCCAAACCATTATTTTCACCTGCTCCTTCCGGATAAATGAAGGTTATGACACCGCTCTGCTCATCATAAGTGAAATCCTCACCCTTAGCCAACGTCACCTTATTAGTATTCCAATCATCTGCATTAGACACTGTTATGGTTGTAACAAGATTGAGATTCTCACCTGTAACTGTAATCGTATTCGCCTGATCATACTTGAAGATACCAGTCACATCATCGACATGAGGCTTCTGCTTCTCCGCAGAAATAGTCAGAATCTGTCCCGAAGATTGCACAGTTCCATTCTTCACATTCATCTGAAGCTCACCACTATGGGCATATTCCGGTACTGTCACGGTCAGCCATGTGCCATCATCAGCACATGACTTCACCACAGCTGTCGCGCCACCTGCAAAAGTAATGCTCCTGACGAGATCCAGATCAGTTCCGTACAAGGTAACATCTCCTTCCGCAACGGAAATAACGGATGGTTCCAATCCCGTAGCTACAGGCTTGATCACAGTAACGGAGCCAGGACTGGCCTTCTCCCTATCCTCAGTATCTATGTAGACCTTGCCGTCTCTTGCTGTTTCCGGCAAAGTGAATGTTATCTGCCACAAATATCCGTTTGTATTATATCCGGCAGTCTTTGAGCATGCAAATTCGGTGACTTCCGCACCAGACATCTCGATCAATGATACAAGATCCAGATCCGTTCCGGTTATGGTCACGGTCTCTCCCGATTTGACTATGACATATTGCGTTTCATGATCCTCTCCACGATCAGAATACATATGAAGATCATTGAAGAAATCAGGTTCGAGAGTGCCTGTCGAACCCGAATCCCAATCCTTGATGAGAATGGATCCTTTTCCTGCCTTGGCGATATGGAAAATATACAGTTTGCCCTCCTCAAGCTTCTTGAGCTTATCCTCAAGGTGGACATTGTACTCTTCCGGACTTCCGTCTTCAGTCACTATCGCATGTAGTCTCCACGAATTGACCTGCTGAGGTACCATTATCATTCTATAGGCATTCTCGTGAATGCTGCCCTGACCCTCAGCCACAGTGCCAGGAATGATCCGACCGTCATACGCCGGGCTGGTGGCCGTCGGTACCGGCAACGCTGTGAAGGCACCGGTAGTCAGGTCAAACTCCATCTTGGTCATAAGACCTTGTGTGCCTTCCACCATATCAATCCACACATCATCTATAGCATAGCCATCTCCATGATCAAGATGCACCTCTACGGAAGCTGTCTTCTTTTCGAAAGTCAGGCTCTTCTCATAAGGCAGGCCCTCCTTATATTTGGACTGATCGTCATATTTCGTCCAAAGATGGTCGCTGGCGCTCAGGGCACCGGATGTCGAGAAATCTGTTCCCACTGAGACAGTGTAGGACTTCCAGTCCGATTCATCAGGCAGATTGTCAGGGTCATAAGGATAATAGAAAAAGAACGAATACTCCATCTCCTCATCGAGAAGACTGACATATCCGTTTTCCGCCATATCATGATCCTCATGCTTTTCCACATAGGCATCTTCCTCAGTCAGAAGGCTCAGGAAGCCCCTCTGATACTGCCATGCCGTCGTACTCTTGTAGGTGTACTCACCCCCGGACTTTGCCGCAATGACACATCCCACCACGTCCGTATCGGTAAAGGAGGTATGGACACCTTCATACGAAAGTTTCGTTGCCGGCGCAGCGGTGACGTTGAAACGCAATGCGCCTCCAACTTCCTCCGGAATATCATCGTAGATGCATGAAGCTGCAGAGAGCATCATGCATACGAATGCGAGAAAAGCGCATATATGTTTCTTAAAACTCAAATCCATATCTTCCTCCAAGTTCAAGATCCTCGATGTCTACAATGAACTTCAGGCCTTCCTCACCGACCTTGATCTGATTGATTTCAAATACGTAATTATGGTTGCGGCGTATGTCGTAGGCCGCACCGGACGGTCGACCGTCAACATAGCCCTTGAACTCGATCGTTGCCGACGGTTCATAGACCACACCTTCTCCCTTGTTCAGCACCAGACTAATCTTCGCCGCCATGGCTGGGGTCGTAAGGTTATCATACTCCGGCACATACATCACGAGAGACCTCGCTTTATCACCGCTCACAGTATAGGCATCAGCATGTGACGAACGTATCCTTAATCCGTCAAGGGAGAGAACCTCTGTAGCAGCAACAATACGAGAGCCTGAGATTGCACCATGCGGAAGTACATACCCGCTGGTGTTGAGGTTGTTCATGGTCATTGAAGACAGAGTATATCCCTCTTCCAACGGCGCCTCACCCAACTTCACCTCCACCTTTGCCATAGCACGAAGCACATACACCGTCACATCCGACTCCTTCATCTGGTTCAGAGTCACGGACTGCACGCCCCACATAGGGATACCCTTCGTTGACAGACCTTCTGCATCGAACACAAGAGCTTCAAGGTCATTCATGCTTGTCCACGGCTGGATATTATGATCCATATTGGTAAAGACCATCATCTTGAACTCTTTGTCAAGGTCGTCTTCATCCACCCACATGTCACCCGAGAAACGATACAGGTTCATATTGCTGTCCTGACTGTCGATCTTCTGATATCCGGTGATTTTCACCTTGCTGTAATATCGGTCTGTCTGAGCGTCATAGAAGACAACTTGAAGGTTGGAGATCATGTTGTCGAATGAATCTCCGATATCTTTCGGAGCATAATATCCTGCATTTCCGTCAGGCTCGACAGGGCTCCATGTCTCCGCTTTGGTGAAAGGAGCGTCCGAAGAACCGAGGGCGAGGACGAATGAGACGCGGACCTTCTGTTCGCCGTCGGGGCCGTACATATAATCATCATAGATGTGGCAGGCCGTCAGGAGAAGGCTTGCCGCAGCTAGAATGATATATGTAAGCAAATGTCTCATTTATCTGTTTTCGGATGTCCGATCGGGTCGGGCATGAGGGTTACTGGAAGTCGACGTCGCTCAGGACGACCTTCCATGAATTTATATATATGAATGACGATATCCAGTGCATGTCGTCGTCGAGGAAGAATGTCATGTTGTATTCATCCTGACGGTCGAGGTACTCCTGGTCGCCCATATTGTCATAGTGGCCCTTGATCATCAGTGCGTAGTTGATCAGGGGGATCGAAAGGACAGTCTCGCCCTTGTCGTTGAACACGTTCAGACGCGGCTTGTTCTCCAGCATCAGACGATTCAGGGTAAGCTCGGCGATGAGAGCGCCGACCTCTGTCACAGCGCGTGTCTCAGTCTCCGTAGAAACGGCATCCTTGCGCCATGGACGGTAATCTATCTCCTCACATGGGAGGAGGCTGTTGTCGTGGCCCAGAAGGCCGTTCGTATCGGTGATCGAGAAGGTGAACTTCGCAGGGTCCACGCTTTCTCCCGAAAGATGCTGGAGGATGATGCGGACGTCATTCGTATTCTTCATCATCGGCATCACGACGTCATGCTTTCCTTCCACATCCGAAATCTCCAGGTCCTCGACACATCCGTGCATCAGAGAACCCAAGTACTTGTCGCTGACTGCGTTGCCATCCTCGTCCCTTGTCCTCTTCATCTCGCATATCAGCTCCTGCTTCGTCGTTTTCCCGACCTTCACCGAAGGAAAGACGAAGCAATCCTTTGCCATGTCGCATGTGCTCCATGCCACAAGGTCATAGACTCCCGGAGCGAGCTCCAAAGTCATCATATAATCCTCATTCGCGAGGGAATCGCCCTGCTCCGTGTTCTGCCACACAAGCGTCCCATCCTGATCGAAAGCATACAAGGTCACCGCCCTGGCCTCATGGCCAAAGGCATCAGCGTACTTCATGTTCATGTC
>JAEIGA010011002.1_pt1 | contig 13729 bp, 29 predicted proteins | sample 9270691 | NCBI WGS metagenome assembly JAEIGA01 (sample SAMN17057246, study PRJNA624740) | gut metagenome | biome: biome; isolation source: fecal sample | host: Bos grunniens | place: China: Xizang | collected 2019
ATGGCTAATGGAATAGTAGAAAATGAACTTGGATTACAGAATTTATCGTTTACGTGGTCGTCAACTTTACAAAATAATGGCGGTTCATCAGCGGTAAAAACTGGTAGATTAGTAATAATTTCGATTGCTTGTAATGGCACTGTTAAAGCTAATGGGGAGGTAGACTATTTGTTCGATTTAGGTATGACATTCAAATCTTCTTCGTTTGTACGTCCATTTTCAAGCTATACAAATAATTCATGTCGTTTTGGTCTAACGACAGATGGTAAAGTATATATTAATGGGGCTTCAAATATAACCTCAACTTGGTCTGATTCGTTTAGAGGAACATTAATTGGTGTTTTAGCATAGTAGTACTAAATAAAGTCATTAAAATAAAGCTGAAAAAGTTAAAAGGAGTCAAAATGATAAAATAATTTAGTTCGTTAAAGCAGAATTTAGCGAACCAAATCAACGGGGAATCGGTCGCGTTAAGCTGAGTGGAAATCGACCGACAGGCTGCTTGGGAGCAGATGGTCATAGGGCAGTCATAAAAAGGAGAGGCTATGGGACTTTTTCAATCGAGCGCTATGAGCGTTGCGATCGGAGCGATCGGAACGCTCATCACACTATTACTGACATATTCATTCAATCGGTATACCAAGAAGGCAGAAGCCTATCGCCTGGAGCGTGAGAAAAAAGAAGCTGACGCGCAAAAAAAAAAGAACAGGACGAGGCTCTTATGTTGCTGATCTTGCGAATCGAACTTCGCTACATTATTGATAAAACCCGCGAAAGAGGCTACTACAGTGCTGAAGACCGGAAGCGATATCAATATATGTTCGATGTATACAAGGAGCGAGGTGGCAACGGAGAGATCGAGCGAGATTTTCTTCAACTTGATAAACTACCGTACGAAAAAACATAAATTTCTTATTTAAAAAAGGAGAAAATTATGGCAAAATTAAAAAGTCGGAAATTTTGGATTTGTGTTGCTGCGATGTTATCTTCAATCGCGACATCAATCGCCGGAATTAGGTCGGACAATGAGATTGTAGCCACAGCCGGAGTTATCTGTTCAATTGCTGCAGCTGCGATCTATGCGTTCTGTGAAGCCTGGGTCGATGGCAAGGCTGTTGAACACAAAGGAGACAACTAATGAATGAGGTAATGGGCATTGACGTAAGTCACTACCAGCACGTCATTAACTGGAAGAAGGTCTCTGCAGCCGGGAAACAGTTCGCAATTATGAAAGCGATGTATGAAGCGCAGTCCCACAGGATTGATGAGACTTTCGAGTTCAACTATAAGGAAAGCGGATACTATTGGCTCTCAAGAGGTGTTTACATTTTTATCGGGAGCCAGTCAATCGCGAATCCTGAGCATGATGCGAAGTCTCTCCTGAGGATCCTGGCAGATAGGCCTCTTGAATATGGCATATGGCTCGACTATGAATCCGCAAGCCTTCGAGCTCTTGGCAAGAATAAGATCAAGGACCTGACGAAGATCTATTCTGACCTGTTCAGATCTGCCGGATACTATGTCGGGATTTATTGCAACAGAGACTGGTATCAAAACGTCATTCATCCCGATCTCAAAAAAGAGTATGATTTTTGGATCGCGAGGTATCCGAAGAACGACGTTGGAGCTTACAGCCCAACGTCAAAGCTCAAGCCTTCCGACAAGGAAGCAGTCGCCTGGCAATATTCATCGAAGGGACGAGTTGACGGAATTAATACTGCGGTTGATCTTGATGTTGATTATGACGGCATCGTCAATCTGCTGGCTCAGAGCCCTTACCGGAAGTCAAATGAAGAGATAGCCAGGGAAGTCATCGCCGGAGTCTGGGGAACCAAGAACACGAATCCCACCAGAAAGCAGCTCTTGACGCGTGCTGGCTACGACTATGACCAGATTCAAAAACTGGTTAATCAATACCTACAAAAATGAATAAGGAACTAAAAACCAATGGAATCCCGGAAGATTATAATCAACTCAGGCCTGACAGTTTCGGAGATCGAGGATCTTATTGAAGAAAGGATCTTCTCAGAACGCGATAGATTCATCCTGAAGAGATTGCTCCTGGATGGGATCTGTTACGAAAGAATCAGCGAGGAGGTCGGACTATCCTCCAGGCAAACCAAAGTCATCGCATCAAAGCAGATGAGCATTCTTGCAAAGCACATTAATTCACCAAAACTTCACTCATAAATCACGAAATCAGCCCTCGGACTTCATTGTTCGAGGGCTTTTCTTTTATTATTCTATAATCATGAATTCTCAAAAAATCCAATCATATACGAGCAGATTAATAAGCTACGGAGTCCCACAGCATGAGGCTGTGAGAATTGTCTACTCCTTCCTGAAGGAGTTCAGCGAGAAGGATCTTCTCTCTTACATCGAATCACTGGAAAAGGATAAAACATATGTGGATACGATACAATGCGAATCCTGTCGCCAACAGAATCGAGGACTGTGCAATCAGAGCTGTCGCTGTTGCATTAAACATAAGCTGGGATGATGCTTTTGACCTTATTGCACAAAGCGCGAAAGCTATGGGCGCGGTGATGCACCTTAATGCTGCTTTTGGCGCTGTTCTTCGTCAGCACGGTTTTAGAAGGTATATCATTTCGAACACTTGCCCGGATTGTTACACAATCAAAGATTTTTGTCGGGATCATCCGACTGGGACTTATGTCGTCGGGACTGATTCACATGTCGTCGCCTGTATCGACGGCGATTACATAGATTCATTCGATTCAGGTGACTTAATTGCAATATATTACTGGGAGGACGACAATGGCCTACAATAATGGATTCCCTGTCGGATATGGACAGCTCTATCCTCAGATATCTCCATACAATCAAATTCAACAGATGCAGATGCAGCAACAACAGCAACAGCAGCAATCAAATCTTATATGGGTTCAAGGTGAAGCCGGAGCTAAAAGCTATCAGCTTGCTCCAAACACGACAATGCCACTCTGGGACTCTGAAGCGCAAGTCATATATTTAAAATCTGCAGATGGTTCCGGAATGCCATCCATGAAAGTCCTCGATTACACAGTCCGAGAGAATCCAAGCCTTCCACCGAAGCCTGTCACTTCTGAGAGCGCTGAATATGCGACAAAAAACGAAGTCGAGACAATCAAGGATAAGGTCGAGACGATTAAAGACAGCTTAACTCACGAGATCAACACGATAAAGGAGAGTCTTGGAATTGAATAAGCTATATGAACAGATGGGACCTCAGAATCCCTATCAGAATATGATTAAGCAGTTCGAAGAATTCAAGAAAAACTTTTCCGGAGATCCTCAGCAGAAGATTCAGCAGATGCTCAATTCTGGCCAGATCACACAGCAGCAATATAACCAGGCTGTTCAGAAGGCCAACATGATCAGATCTATATTCGGAATGTAAGTCCCGGGACTTTACATATTGATACCATTAACCGGCTCGATCGGCTCGCTTTTGGTGCGAGCTGTTGAATCGAGTCGCTGACCGCACTAATTAGCGGTAGAAAGGACAATTCTATGGGTTTAACAGATGACAACGGCGTTAACGCAACAATGTTAGTCAGCCCGGCATCAAATCCTTATTCCCAGAATGGCGGATTCGGGAACATGTTCGGAGGCGATGGCTGGTGGATTCTGCTTCTTTTCCTTCTCTTAGGAAATGGCGGAGGCTGGGGCGGTGGCTTCGGCGGATTCGGTGGAGCAGGCGAGCTCTATCCTTGGATGAATCAGTCCAATCAGATCAACAGCGGATTCCGTGATCAGATGATCAATGACAATGTCACAGAGATCAGATCCGGAGTTAATAGTCTTCAGAATCAGCTTTGCAATTGCTGCGGAGACATTCAGCAGAGTCTTTGCAACGGATTTGCTGGCGTTAACGCGACAGTTAACAGCGGTTTTGCTAACGCCGAAACGGCTGCAAATGCACGCCAGATGGCAAACATGCAGCAGGCTTTTGCTGCTCAGACTGCAGTTACATCCGGCATGAACGACATCGGAATGGGTCTGCAGAATTGCTGCTGCGAGAATCGTGCGAACATCGCCGACCTCAAGTATATCGTTGCGACGGAAAACTGCGCCGATCGAGCTGCACTTTCAGAAGGGATTCAAAGCGTTATTCAGGCAACACAGGCTCAGACTCAGACAATCCTCAATCAGATGTGCCAGGACAAGATTGATCAGAAGAATGACACGATCAATCAGCTCCGTCAGGAACTTCTGTATTCAAGAGGTCAGGCATCTCAGGATGTTCAGACCGCAGCTCTTAGACAGAGCATGCAGGCATCTGATGCAGCTCTTCTCAATGAGCTTCGCTCATGTCCAATCCCTTCTATGCCTGTCTATGGCCAGACTCCAATCTTCACATGCAATCAAAATCAGTGCGGATGCAATGCCGGATGCGGATGCGGAATGTAAGGGGGTGGAACTATGGGAGCCGAGTATTCAGCGAACGCTGCACAGACAGTGCAGCCGGGTGCTAGTGTGATATTCACTGAGTCTCCCGTGCCATGTAATCGCGGTCTTATCTACCATCGCGATGGCTCGGGGCTTTTCCGACTCGCCAATAGGTTCTTCAGGCAGAACGTTATGAACTGCTGGAGAAGAAACACCAATTACCAAGTCGCTTTTCATGCGAACATCGCGATTCCGGACGGTGAGACAGCTCCGGATGAAGGAATCCAGTTAGCCGTTGCAATCGACGGTGAAATTGATCCTTCAAGCATTATGATCTCTGATGTGACAGATACAGAGACCTACGACAATGTAGGCGCTGATGTGATCGTGACAGTTCCGTGTCTGTGCGGATGTTCAGCAGTATCGATCAGGAACACGAGTTCCATCCCGATCCTGGTTCAGAATGCGAACATTGTTTTCAATAGTTGAAAGGAGAAAAAAGATGCATAAGCTGATAGAATACGTCTGCGACGAGCTTGAAAAGATCGAGCAGCAGGCTGGCAACGGCAAGCTCTCAATAGCTGAGATCGAATATGCCGACAAGCTGGCACATCTTAAGAAGAATCTCCTGAGGGCTGATGAGTTGATGGAAGCTGGATACAGCGGAGATCTTGGGAGGTATCCCTCGTCATTCCGCGGAAGATCCTACGAAGGTGGAGGCTCAGGCTACGGGAGAGAGGGTCGTTCTGGATACGGAAGAGAAGGAGGAAGGTCCTACGATCAAAGAGGTCGAGGTTCTGCAGCCCAAAGAGACTCAAGAGGTCGCTACTCCTCAGGCAGAGGTTACTCCCGTTACGTGAGAGATGACTATTCTATGGATTCTGATGAGATCGTTGAAGATCTCAGGGAACTCATGGAACAGGCTCCTGATCAGAAAATGAGACAGGAGCTCCAGAGGATCATGTCCAAGGTGCAGGAGATGGATGACTGAGTCATTTTGTAAATCCATTTAATAAATAGGTTCTGTTGCCAAGCTGCAGCAGGACCTATTTTTGATATAACGATTAAAACACTTCTAAGAGTCCGATAAGAGAATGGACAGAATTTTGGACAGAATTTTTTTAAAAACGCTTTATTTTGATTAAAAAAACTTTAATTTAGATAAAACAAATATCATCAAAAAAGCCAGTAATAAAGCATTTTCGGCTATATTACTGGCTTTTGACCAAAGTGGACTAGACGGGAGTCGAACCCGTGACTAAAACGGTCAAAACGCTTGATTTTACTAGACTTTAAAAATGGATGGACAGAATTGTGGACAGAATTTTGAACGAAAAAATCAGAGCGGTGAGGCCAATCAATCCGCTCTGATTTTCGGTGCAAGAATCAACTCTTCGGTAGGAGTTACTGCCAACTTAAGTATATCACTTTTTATCAGAATAATGATATAGCATTAAACGAAAAAAGGAACTTAAACCTAGTTAAGTTCCTTCTTAAGTTCCTGTCCAAACTGTTCAGAAAAGTAGTTATTCGTTTGCTTGACAAAGGAATTGCTCTGACTCTTAAGCGGATTCCTGTAAATTTCTTGTAAGATCTTAGCACTCTTGTGGCCAGTTCGCTGTTGGATATACTGGTCAGGAATTCCGATCGCGTGCATGATCGATGCTGTATAATGACGTAAATCGTGAAAACGGCACTTGAGCCCGAGCTTAGTCCTTAGATAGCAGAAGCTCGAAGTGATGCAGTTCGGCGTCGTGTCAATGATGGGACCTGTACCTTCTCCCAGAAGCTCAATGACCTCTTTTGGATAGACGATCTGACGCGTTGACTCCGGATTCTTGGCATAAGATTTATATATCCATTTATTATTTTGATCCTGGACAACGTCTCCATGAATCCAGATAGCATTAAAATCGTGCAGTATATCCTCATATCTGATCGCGCACACTTCGCCTCTTCTCAGACTTCCAAGAGCTGAGAGAATGATAGCCAGGTGAAGATTCCGGTTCGATCTGCTCGCTTCTATGAGTCTGATCACATCTTCGTTATCCGGAATATGCCTCTCGATAGCTCTTTTGTTCGGCAGCGAATACAGGTATCTCTTTTCCGGGTTGATCTGCTTCAGGGCAGGCAAAAGAAGACCGAGCGCATTCTTGACCGTCTTGGGCGATCTGTTTAGAGCTATCTCGTTGATAAGCGCCTGGATGTCCTCGTTTGTTACATCCGCGACCTTAAGCTCACCAATTTGACCGAGGTAGTCACGTTGAATCGTCCGGTATCCTCTTATCGTGGAAGGGCTAAGAACAGCGGAGCGATTATTGATGTAAGAGTCAACAGCATACTGAACAGATGGACTCTTCCGGTCATCTCTCTTCTGCATCTGGTAATTAGCAGCCAGAAGCTCCGCCTCTTTTTTGGTCGGCGCAGTAAATGACTTCTGGCGATACTTTCCGGAAGCATCCTTCCCGATCGAGATTGTAACCTTGTAATGTCCTGATTTTTGTCTCTTAGCTTTCATCCTTGAACTCCTTTAGATATATTATCCTGGCACTTGAATCTTTTTTTCCGACTCTATATCGAGCAGCCGATCGACTGCTTCTTGCATTTCAATATGATAACGATAAGCGAGAACAACATTTCTTTCATGAGAAGTCAACGTTATTGTCGTCTTATCTTGGTCAACATCGAAGCCCATTAGCCAGGGCTCGTTAACATTTAAAGCTGCAGCTAAGATTGTCAGCTTCTTTTGACTTGGTTCGATTTTACCTGAGAGATATTGCGACAAATCACTTTTCTGAATCTTAACATCAAACATATAAGAGAAATTATCACATCGTTTAAGAACGTCAGCCTGACGAAGATCATATTGCTTCATTAACTGATTTAGCCTCTCGGCGGTTGTTGCTACTCTCATTTGATTATCCTCCTCTTAGCAAAGTATAAAATATTATCGCGAAACGTTCAATAATTCTAAACAAAAGTGTTGACGTTCTTAAGTTGGCATTGTATTATATTGTTTAGGAAATCTAAACAAACAAAGCAACAGGAAGAGAGAAATGAGAGCACATTACGAATATGATTACACGAGGCTGAGAAGTCGTATTTCTGAGGTTTATGGCTCTATGACAAAGTTTGCGACAGCGATGGGCTGCACAAAAGGAGCTATGTCACAGAAGTTATCCAACCGTGTGGAATGGTCTCAGGGGGATATCCTCAAGGCTTCAGAACTGTTAGGCATTCCAACGGGTGAAATACCATCTTTTTTTATGGTCTTAGTGTTTAGAAATGTAAACTTGGAAAAATAGTTATGAATGGAAATGAATTCCGCGGAACCATCCGCAAGTATATGGAGATGCGCTCCATAAATGGATTTAAAGATCTTATTTCCGACGGAGCTCTGGGAAGCTTCCCAACTTTCAAAAAGAAATGGAACAGCCCGGAGAGCTTCACGATCGGAGAGATAGATTATTTAATTAAACGTTTGAATGTTCGCGCCTGCGACAGGGCTGTCCTGAAAGGCGAGGCAGATAAAGCAACAAGCTCCTTTTAGTCATATCACGGAGGAAGGAGATAATAAAATCGCGCCTGAAGTGGGAGCTTCAAGCGCGAAATAATTCAATACAGGGGGAACAATGAGAAAATCATTAGTCCGATGTACTGCGATCTTGTCTGCGGTATCACTATCGGCCTTCGGCCAGCCGGTTAGAGCCTGTCAGACATCCGATTCATATCTCCGGCAAGAGCTTCAAGAATCGGATTCTTATATAAGAATAAAAGTTGTCGTAAAAGCGTTTCAAGTATGCTCTACAACTAGCTTTTTCGATAGTAAGTTTATCAGTTTTGTTGAAAGTCAACAAGACAAAAATCTATACAAAAATTCAAATAATTTAAACACGGATATTGGGATAATTTCTGAGCGAGAATTCGAATTACTCTGCCAGCTTGTGGCTGCCGAGGCTGAGAATCAGCCATTTGAAGGGAAGTGTGCCGTTGTAGGGGTGGTTCTTAATCGTTCGGAATATGGCTGGCCGTTCGAAGAAGGAATCGAGGCGACGATATTCCAGGATGGAGCCTTCAGCTGCATAGACGATGGACGTTTTTTTGAAGCCTGGGAATATGTAAGCGACGAGGACAAGGAAGCTGTTGCTGCAGAATTATCCGAACGTAAATATTCAGAATATTTTTATTTCACGGCTGGCCACTATGGACAATATGGCACTCCGGCCGAGCAGATCGGAGATCACTTTTTCTGCACAATTTAATCATATAAGAGGGGAGAACATAATGAATAAACGAGAAAATCCGAGACTATACTTTTTAAAGCTTCAAGACGATTTTTTCAAGTCTGCTGATATGAAAAGACTCCGCAAGGTTGCCGGAGGCGCTACTTATACGGTTATATATTTGAAGATGCTTGTAGAGAGTCTCCCGTATGACGGGAAGCTATATTTTGAAGGCTTTGATTCGACTTTTGAGGAGCAGATAGCTTTGATGATTGACGAGAATGTTGACGACATAAAAATGACGTTGGCATATCTCGAAAGGATTGGAGCCATCCAATACGGGAATAGTAATACTGTACTAAACTTTACTAATATTCCGGAAATGACATATCAAATATCAGAATCCACTATTCGATCAAGAAAGTCGAGAGCTAAAAAAAGAGCCGAAGCCTTGGAAGCTAGTAAAAAAGGCACTTTAGAAGAAAAATGTACTAATGAAGTGTGTTGCAATGCAACACAAGTGCAACACGAAAACAGCGAAATGTGTTGCGATGCAACACAGATGCAACAAGAATGCAGCATAGATAATAGATATATAGATAATAGATATTTAGATAATAAAGATATTAAGTCGGACGAGCCGACTTTATCTCTCCAAGAAACAGAACCCGAAGATCCTGAAGAACCAAAGAAAAAACAGCGAGCTCCCTTCCAGAAGCCAACAGTCGAAGAGATCGAATCCTATATCCGCGAGAAAGGCTATCCGGTAGATGCTCAGGAATTTTTTAACTACTACGAAGACAACGAATGGCATTGCGGCAAGATTCCGATGAAAAATTGGAAAAATGCTGTGTATGCCTGGAACAAAAATCAAAAACGATGGAGCGACGAGAAGGCTCAGAAGGCAGCAGCCAAGACCAGCTTCCAGCAAAATGAATACGACTTTGAGGCTCTTGAGAAAGAGCTTCGAGCCAACTAAAGGAGTTAACTATGGGAATTATAAATATTAGCGATGACAACGAGCCCAAAATGAGCCGCGAAGAAATGAAGAAAGAGGCTCTTGAGCGCATGGAGCTCTTAGGACTTCCGCCATATGAAAAGGCAGCATTCAAGGGTGACGATTATCTGACTCTCTCAGATATATCCGACAAGGTATGTCAGAGCAGAGTTGATGGAGTCCCGGAAGATATCATGAAGGAGATAAAGTCCTGGGAAGATAAATTCGGAGCACTTGTATTTCATGTAATACATACAAAGGGGATTTACCTGGGATTTGAGACATATGACTGTCTATCCGTATCTCCCTACGAATCGGACTGGGACTATGAGCGTGACATGATGGAAGATCGTGGAGATACATGGGCAATGGCTTTTAGAATCAACTTAACAAAGCCGGAATTTACTGATAGCGGAACGATCAAGATCGAGAATCATTCCGGAGTCCTGAAGAGGGTGCTGTAGCGTATTGTAAACACATTGCGAAAGCATTGCAAAACATTGCAAATAAAATTCAGACGGAGGATGAACATGATTAACTGCAGAATATATCATAAAGACCAGGCTAAAGCCAGCTTTGACGTTGAGATAGAAGGACTTTCAGAAGATGTTTTGATTGAAATGATGAAAATCAACAGCGTCCTGATAAGACAATTCAGAGAGTGCGGAATTTCGGATAAAGAAATCGGAGAGCAGCTTGTTGATTGTATTGTTGGAGGTTTCGGACTCGCAAATCAAGATCCTGAACGAAACCCTAAAAGTCCATAGTTTCGACAATACAAAAAAAACTTGTATTTTCTCAAAAAAATACAACAAAACATTGTAAATGTGAGAACTCTCACAAATGTGAGGATTTTATGAGACTTGATATCTATATATCGACGGACGTTCTTAGTCCAAGACCTAGAGAAGGGACCTTCCGATCTACCTGGATCGGATACGGGAGTCGTGGCCAGAAGGTCGGAGAAGACGGGACCATTGAATCAGCTTTCGGTAATCAATACGGGCTGTTGGTTATGGCACTGCGAGAGGCAGCAGAGCACATCAACCAGAATGCAAGACCTGAGATCAGGATATGCTGCAAGAACGGACTGATCATCCAGGGCGTCAGAAATCTAAGGACCTGGGAGAAAAGAGGCTTCCGGAAAGCAAACGGACAGCCACTCTCTCACGCTGATGACTGGAGATTCATATCAGAGAAGCTCAAAGGCCTATTCTACAGGGTGGAAGGAGGTACAGATGGATCACAGCAAGTCGGTAATAGTTGAAAACGAAGCTTGGTCAGCGATATCCGGAGATCGTGCCGAATGTCGGCATCATCTTATATTCGGAAATGGCAAAAGGGAGCTCGCTGAGGAGGACGGAATCTGGATCCCATTGTCAGATTTCGAGCACACAACCGGGGAACTTGTCCGGAGAGTACACGACAATTCTATGGCGGAGGCTCTCTCCAAGATAGCCGGACAGCTTGCTTGGGAGGCTGAATATTACAGAAAGGCATCTGAATGCGGTCAGTTTTCCGCGAGACGCGCGTTCAGACTACGTTATGGAAAATCATACCTATGAATTCACGAAGGCTCTCACAGGGGCTCAGGCAAGCGCACAGTGGTATGTCGATAGGTCGAACATCAATCAACGCGATAACATTCAAAAGCAGATAGATACTGAATTATCAGGCTGTTGGCGCTGTTCAGGGCATGAAAAAGGGATCTGTGATTGTTGCTCTCATATGATAGCAGCCAAGAATTTAGAAAAATTGTTATAAATGTGAGAATTCTCACAAAAGAGAGGATTTTATGAAGAAAATAATAGTGCTTGAAGTACCGGAGAACATCACAGAAGTCAGCATATCATACAGCAATCTTCTGGGCGCTAAGTTTGCCGGGCGTGTAAAGCTTCATTGCCTTCCGCATCCGAAGAACGTAGAGGTTCAGAGCCTTGAAGATGCAAGCATACAGATGTGTCAGGATACAGGCTGGAATATGTGCTTGGATACAATCCGGAATCTATCTGAATAGACTGTATTAACCTGAAGGGGGTTAGGCTTATGGAATGGAGATCGGACAAGTACCAAAGGATGTGGCTTAGCAGCCCATACAGAATCGAGAAGATCAGGAATAAGCTTTATCTGTACAAAAACGAGAAGCTTCCAGGCGGACAATGGAACATGCGAATCGTTGGAAAATGCGAAGATCTTGAAGATGCAAAGGCAGCAGCCGAGGCAGATCAGAAGCAAAGCTCATTATGGGGAGGATAAGGTTATGTGGTTAGTGTGCTCCATATGCGGAACAATATTCGAACATACCGGCCAAGGTCGTCGGCCTATGACATGCTCTCCTGAATGCTTTCGTGAGCGTCAGCAGATTCAAAGAAGTGAATACTGGGAACAAAACAAGGATAAACTTAATCAAAAAAGGGTCGAAAAGAAAAAATTGATGAAAGCCAGGGTCAAAAAGCCAAAGAATCACTCAATGGCAGAGCTCAACGAGATGGCCAGAGAAAGACATCTGTCTTATGGCCAGATGCAAGGAGTCCTTTATTGTGAGGCTCATCCAATACGACCAAATGGAGGGAATACAGTATGAACCAAGAGGCTTATGAATTCCTTAACGCGGTTAGAGTTATCGATCTGCAGATCTTACGACTGCAGTCCAAGAAAAAGATGCTTGAGAGCTGCCTGTATCCTTCCGGGATAAGATACGACCTCGACAAGGTTCAAGGGGACCGTGACAATCGGCTTGAGAAGATCACCGGAGAAATCTTCGAAGTCGAGAGGCGGATCAGGGACCTGTATTCCAGAAAGATCGACAAGGCAGCAGATATCGAATCCATAATCAACAAGCTCGAATCTGAGGAGTTCAGAACGATCCTGACGCTCAGATATATCGGCCATATGTCCATCAACAAGATAGCAGACAGCATGGGCTACTCTCCTGACTGGGTATACAAGAAACATCGTAAGGCAGTTGATGAGGTCGGGAAACTTCTGAAGGGGAGGGAAGCAAAGGAATGACAAGAGAAGAAGCGATAGAATTTATAGCCCGATCAGTAAAAAGTGATGTTGATATGGCATTGGTTGCAGATGCGATTAAAGCACTAGAGCAAGAGCCTAATGAAGTATGTGACTGGTTTAAACAATATATTGATATTCCAAGTAATACTGTATTAATAGAGTTTTCTGATGGCACATCTAAAAGAGTCAAACGAGGCGAGTATTTAGCAAATGTTGAAAATGATTTGCGAAGAATGATGCAGGTACAAATAGAAAGAGAGTCTTACGAGGATGCTATAAGACCTAAAGGGCAATGGATAGAAGAATTTAATGATACAGAGGGCGAGGTAAGGTTTACTTGCAGCTCTTGTGGAAAGTATCAGTTATTTGAAACGGACTATTGTTATAACTGTGGAAGTGACAATAGAGAGGTGTAAGAGATGAACGTAAACAGCGAAATAACAGTATCATTAACAGATAAGGATAAGGAAATCTTAATTAAGGCTATTGAATTGTGCGAAGAGATAGCCACAGATTGCAATAATAATTCAGATTTATGGATAGATGCCGATACGGTATTTACCTGCATACGTTCTAATTACAAAGATGGGAAGTTGCCAACAGTTAATACTATCGATTGAGGGGTGAGGAAGAATGACGATTGATGAAGCTATTAAAAGATACATTGACAATGCTGAGTATGAGCGTACGCATGGGAATTTGCAAGGGTGTTTAGAGTTTATGCAGCTTGTGGAGTGGTTAGAGAAGTTACAGAAAATAAAGAAGATAGCAAATGATAAGAATATCAATGGAGATTTATTAAGAATGTCAGAAATAAGGTGGGTGCTAGAAGATGGCAGAATGTCGGATATGTGAACGGATAGAAGATGTGAAAAGGATAGGCAGTAACAGAAACAACATAACATTTAAAGTTGCCTTGGTTGAAGATAGCAACAGAGATGGAATTTTTCGTGGAAGATTGACGCACAGGGCAGCTAGATTCAACTTCTGTCCGATTTGTGGGAAGAAGTATTCTAAGTCAAGCCTTTATGTTAGGGCTGACAGGGTGAAAAATGAACATCTGGGATAATTACGAATGTGATGGCCAGATGAGCCTTAACGATTG
>JAEIGA010011003.1_pt1 | contig 13728 bp, 25 predicted proteins | sample 9270691 | NCBI WGS metagenome assembly JAEIGA01 (sample SAMN17057246, study PRJNA624740) | gut metagenome | biome: biome; isolation source: fecal sample | host: Bos grunniens | place: China: Xizang | collected 2019
ATTTGAGCACCAATGGGTAGCCAATACTTCGCCATCTTCTGTTATCAAATAATAACATCCATCGATACTGTCCATTAAATTTTCTGAGTTGCTACATATATATAATTTCATATTTCGTTTCTCCTATTTTTATTTCGTTTAAATTTCTTCTTCATCGTTTTCAATTTCGTTTATGTCACGTATTTCGTTTTGTAAAATATATTCAAACTCTTCTTTTGTATCGTCGCATGGCGCACATTTATCGTCGAGCGTGATGTTGTCTTCCCAATGCCAGTATCGGATTTTTAGTTGCCGCATTGTACAGAACGTCTTCAACAAGTCTGCATTACGTTTTGTATTTTCTAGTGGAAGACTTTTGTCCAGCATGAATGTCACACTTTTAGGATTAAGCGACATCAGCAGTTTTGCTTGTGTTGTACTCAGCGAATTACTTCCAAGGGCAACTACATTGTTGTAACCCATTGAATCCAGCAAAAGTACACTTTTTTCTGACTCTACAACCCATACATCATTCTCGTATAATGAACTGTAATTTTCTGAATACCCAAAAAGTGTTTGACTCATAGGGCACGATGGCGTCAAATATAGATATTTAGCCTCATACTCATCTGGCTCATAATTACAGCGTCCTTTGATTCCCATTATTTCCCCAGTACTCGTTCTTATCGGCAGAGTGATTCGTTGTGATTCAACGCAGTATCCACACCCCCATTTGCGCTGTGTATCTAAGCTAATGCCATCTCGCAACCAAAGAAGATTCGGTGTGTTTCCGTATTGCTCAAGGATTTCTTCGGGATAAGTTTTAACTTCGATATCACTGTTAGATCTAGAAATGCGGTCATATAACCCATTAAAAAGTCCAACGCGTTTTCTATAGTTGTAAATGGAATCAAGATGCAACTCTTGTTTAATAACATTCATTACATCTTTAAATGGAACTCCCTTGCTTTTAACAATGTACGTAATCAAGTCATAAGACAGATTTCTGCCATAGTCCTTTACGAACAAATTTGGATTGTCGTGCAGCCTTATTACTACTGCCGTAGGGTTAGAGCCCGTCTCAAAAGCACACCTTATTTCTCTCGCTTCAATGCGTATTCTGTCAAAACCAAAGATGTCAAGAATGTGCTCAATTGATTCTGGCTTTTCTAATAAAAGTTCTTTTATTTGTTCAAACACATTCTTTCTCACCTCCAATCATTTTATCGTGTTATCTAATCATGTAATCAAATCTAATCATCTTCTTCGTATCTGTATTCCAATTCTTTTAGCTCACACCACTTGAGCAGCCATTCTTCAAGGCCATCTTCTCTGTTTTCTAAATATCTTAGTCCACAACTACTGAACTCAAAACAAAGTTCTCTTCGATTCCATTCAAGATGTCCAATGCTCCAGCAGTACGTATTATCACTCGACCACTTAACGATATCAAAGTTCCACTTGTGGTAATCGGGTGTGGGTGGATTTCCAATGAAGTTACATTGACGGATTTCAAATTGTTTAAATTTCATTTACTTTTCTCCTTTGCCACTTGTGGTGGTAGTTATAGACAAAATCGATGAACCGCGTCCAATTATCACCGTAAGTTAATTGGTCGTAGATGTCCACCTTCGCTTCGTTGCCATATCGTTTATTGATATGTTTCTCTGCAAAGCCAACCCAGTCAAAATCAGTTCTGTCGCTTACGTCAATTTCCACGTCATCAGGATTTCTGCAGCCACACCAAGGTCTCAAAATCACTCTACCGTCTTCGGTAAGTCTGATAATAAGCTCGTACTCAGCTTTTGACCAAAATCGATACATCATTTCGCGGCGCAGTGCCTCAGAAAATTCTTCCTTTGTACTACATTGCTTTTTCATCTTTTTGATGTCATCTTCACGATATTTTAAAATGTCATAATATTTTATCTTATTCAAGTTAATATCATAATCAGTTACCAGATAACTAAACAATTTAAACTCTTTCTTCATAAATCAGTCTCCTAATCATTTTGTTGTGTATATAATAAACAATTTAAAACCATTTGTCAAGCGTTTTGATGGGGTATTTGGAAAATTTTTGAAAATTAATCATTTTGTTGAATAAAATTCTTAACTGCAACCAATGCTTCTTCTTCAGTTTTAAAACTACCTATTTGCTTTTTCTTTCCGTTGATATATTTTGAAGCTATATATCGTTGTTTTGTGCTGCTATAATGCACATATTTCGGCTCTTTGTTTTTAAGCTTCCGTAAATCTTCATCGGTAACGCAATCTCCAACGTCTCTCCAGACATACCCACCAGCAGTCAGAGCTTTTCGTTTTTTACACTCTCCAATGTGGGCAGCACAAATACCTAATTCCATCTCAACGTCTTTCGCACAATCCCATGTTTGTATAAATACTCCTTCTATGGAGAATTGCAATGCCGGTATACTGCGTAGTTCTCTTAACTTGTCCTTAGTTTCCTGTGTGTGATGTTTATTAAAAAATCCATTTTTAGTGCCTGTTCTCTTTTTGGCGATTTTGCTTAGTTTATCAATCGCTTTTTGCATCCCTTCGTGGTGTTTTTTCCTAAAATCATCATCCTGCCATCTTAGCTTATGCTTTTCTATGACTTTATTACGAAAATCATCATCTAACCAACGGGTTTTTGATACAACGCTTTGTATCCTACTAATATACTTCTTCACTTCTTCATATTCTTCGGCAGTCAATTCATATCGTTCTTGATTGCTATCCTCAACATTTGACATCATCCACCATGCGTATACAAGATCTTCTGTGTTCGGATTTTCAAGCGCCAATAACATATGTGCCTTAAAATGCTCTCTAGCAAACAAGTCAATCAGATTATCCTCGTCATCATCTCCGCCTAGACATCTCGGTTTTATATGATGTCGTTCATGATACTCCTCACCACAATTAAATCTTCCTCTAGTTTCTAATATATTATTAATAAATTCATCATATGTTTCCATAAATTCTTAATACTTAGAGTTCTTTTAACAATTCTTTTATATACTCATATTTTCTCCTTTTTATTAATTATTTTCCGTTTGCCGCACCAATATAACCGTGAGTAGGTCTACAATAGGCAACCTCTTTCCAAACGCTTTGCGCCCCTATAAATTGGTAAAGTAGAGCACATTGATCAGTTTCTGACGATATACCGTTTCTATTTTTACCATAAAATAGTATACGATAATTGGCTGTTGGGTCTGGCATAAATGGCTGCTCAACCCACACTCCATTTTCTTTAACCCTTCTAAATGGTTGAATAAAAACTTTCGGATTATTTGGGTCAAGTTCCTCGCGATATGCACCTCTTAGATAACAACACGATTCGAAAACCTCTATAACCTGCTTCGATTGACTGATGACAGATTCATCAAGCCACAACCTACCTTTGGTACTGCTGCTGACTTGTAATGACAACATCATTGCAACATTGTATCTTTTAGCAATCGCATCCAACTGACGACTATCCCTAATCAACGACAACCATGTAGAATCTTGGTTACCCATATCGCTAATTTCCGCCTTAAGGGTATCATATAAAATACAAGATACACCTTTCTGAAGGATATAATAACGACATTTCTTTTTAACGGTAGTCATATCGGCGTCCGATATATGCACAAAGAATACGTTCTTGGCAAAGTTGTCATTCCGATATTTCTTAACCTTTTGTAGCACCTCTTTGTCCATTTCTGAAAGATTACCGGTTTGTAGTTTATTTTTGGTGAGAGAATAATATCTAAAATACTTATATGCAAGCCACGTAATAAAGTTCATATAAAAAGGTGTGCTATCTTGTTCGTTTGAGCAGATTAACACACGTTCACCCTTAAAAAGCAGTCCCATAATGATGTGACACCATAGATTCGTTTTGCCGGCAGAACTATATCCGACGATCGCCTGGGTGCAAGACTTGTGGATTCCGGCCAGGGTGCTGCTAAGGAACCTACAAATACCAATATCATTACCATCTATGTCTTTTCCGCCAACCGAAAAATCGATTCCCATAGCAGAACCTGTCTCAAATGTTTTCAATACATCGTCTGTAATTTCAAATCCATTAGACTTTTCTTCCAGAATCTTACTTTGCGTCCCGTCTCTCGTCATTTTAGCAATTCGAACGTCATACCAATCCGTAATTTCATTGCTTGTAAAATGATTCTTCTCAAATAATTCAAAAGGAATAATATCTTTACCTTTGTCTGTTTTAACTGGGTTAAACAAATTAAACCCTTCGTCTGCAAGTTTCATTAGTAGATTTGAGCGATATAAATCATCTATAAACTGTGGGGCGTTGGATAAATTGGCTATATCGACCAATTTACTTATACTGCTATATCCACCCACATCGTTTAGTTTTTCAAGCGTATCTTTATCTAAATATGTATTAACCGCGACCTCATCAAAAGAATTGATACCTTTGCCCCTTAATGTTTTTGCAATACTAAACAAAAGCCTTCCGTCTTTAGTATAAAAATCTTTTTCGGTTAAAGACTCATTGTCGTCCAACAAAAGTGGATCTTTCCATAAAACCGAAACAACATTCCCCTCGATATTTAATTTATTTTTTAATAGGCGTGCATCATATTTTTCACACACGCCAGCTATAAAATGATTTTTTTCCATAATATCACTCCATTTCATCAAAACTACGTCTTTGATTATTCGTATTTGTTGGACCAGTATATACTTCGAAAGTTTGGTCCATTGCAATATTCGATTTTGCGACCTCTTGCACTTTATTTTGCACTTTAACCTCTTCTTGCACTTTAGGCTTATAATCACCAAGCCTATTCTTCAATACCGTAGACAAATACCTAATCCTAGGAAACTCAGCATCCGTCAATCTGCCAATCACACCCGTCAAATAATCTTCATTCTCGGCCAAAAATTGCCCGATTTTCGCGTCGTCTGCCACCTTAGACCATTCTCTCCATTCTGACCACAGAGCCGTATTTATGATGGTTTCTCGTCCTATAATACGGCATATGAGTGTATATGCCTTATCCTTATCTTCTGCAACTTTCTTCTTACGTTCTTCCTCTGCTTTCCACTCGCTCTCACTGCAGAAATACTTCACCGGCTTGCCTTCCACTCTAAACGCTTCTCTCGTATCTAGCGCCTTTCCGCATATACGACATTTACATCTTGCCATATTTACTCCCTCCTAAACCCACAATAAAGTTGTTTATACAATTCTTTTTCAAGTTCCTTTTCTAACTTCTCTCGTGCAATTGCCGCATCAATATTCGTCGAAATACAATCGGTGATAGATATAACATTCGGCATCACATATTGCACGCCTATATCGCTTAATATGTTTTTGTCTGGAATAATATATGCACACAACTCCATTCGCTTCTCATCGCAATCATTGTAATACATACACTTGCGACATTGTTCACTATCTCTTGAAAATGCCTTTGTCATTATTTTTTCTTTCTCCATTTTCTTTCATCTAATTTATAATATGTAAACATCACTAATACAATAACTATGATAATTGCAAACGAAATCCACACCGGCGAAAGCACCCACCACCAACTCCAATCTATTAAACCACAAAGTTTTAATACTACAAATACTACAGTTAATACTCCTCCAAGCCCCAATCCGCCCGATGAGTTATTATTATTTTGATATCTTGCCATACAACCACCTCCTATACCTTATACCACTCGTTTTCATACTCTTCATTAAGATAATCCGCAATATGTTGATTATTAAAGAAATGTTCTGCTGTAAATTTATCTACAATCTCCCCTTCTGGCATCTCATCTGAAAACCCAACACAATTAGCACACCAGTCATAAAAACACCAGCACCAGGCATTATCATCAACACCAGTATGGCTGTTCATAATGTGACCGGATTGCTCAACAGCACTTTTAATCGCACAGTTTCTAAACGGATGTGGTTCATATATTGCACATATACCATAATATTTTTCTGACGTAATTACTTTTAAATATGGTTTTAATTCAATCATTTTGCATTGTCCTCTTCGTTCTTAATTCTCTTCCAATCAATCTTCTTGCCGCAGTAGGGGCAAAATTCAAATCTTGTGAGATTGGTTGATTTGCGCCTATCCGCATAATCTTTTAGTGTATATGGCGTTTTTGGTTTGTCTAGATTATATTGTACATATAAATTACAAAGATAATCATAGTGATTATAGTCGGTTTGAATGTTTTTTAATAATTCATTTACTGTTACTAATCTGGTATCATCATAGCTATATGATAACATTCCTATAATACATTCGTGCTCACTCATACTCAACCTCTCTTAATCTCTAAATGCCAAATGCCCCAACCGTGTCTAGTAGTTACTTCAAGATCTCCGTTTTCCAAGTCCACCAAGGCTTTTTGACACTCATCGGCATCTGAGTAATCATATTTACAATAATGATCATCGTGACCGCAAACAAACTCGTCTGCCATAAAACCATTGTGCGGACGATAAATCAAATTACGTTCGTATCCACGCTTGTTCTTTTCGCAAATACTATACATCCACGTCTTAAAATGCGGCTTCCACATAATGAAGAAGTTTTCGCTTACCGCAATTACTTTCATTGGTCTTTTCCAAGTGTTGACTTTGATGGAGTCTCCGACTTTGATGGTATTTAAAAGTTCTTTGGTGATATTGGGTTTGTCATAGATTTCGTATTTACTCATCACTTTTCTCCTTCATCTTTTCTTTTGCCCACGCTATTGCTTGTTTGCATTCGCTACATATCACTGGACCACCTTGCCACATTGATACGTTAACTTCTTTACCACATATCAAACAAGGGGCAACCAACAATGATGATTCTGTAATATAACAACTTTGCATACTTTACCTCCAAAACACCAAGAACAATACAAACGTAGCAATAATTTGAGCCACATGAATTGATTGATCTTGCACCAAATTAATTTTCATCTCGTTTGCCTTTAAGTTATCCACAATACAATGCACAGCGGCATTAATCAGAAATACAATGGCAAATCCAACTGTAATAACGAAACTCATCACGAACGCAATCGGCATCATAACCATAAAGGCCCAACTGAACGAGTGCATAATCAATGCTACGATATAGTCATATTTATACAAGTCTTTATACGACTCTTGCTTCTTCCACCAGGCTTTTTGTTTCATGCTTGCCAAGATGCCTTGCAAGTAATAATCATCTACAATATGCATCATAAGCATCCATACTAGAATAAATAAATTCGACATAATCATTTATCTCCTACAATAATAATAAAATTATCATTACTTGCTAATACACAGCCAGTAGAATATTGTCCAGCGTTTCTAATTAGAGTACCACTTTCCTTTTGTAAACTTACTCTATTATCTTTATTTAACAATATAGAGATAAAATTATCTTTAGTTTCATCAATATACACAGTTGCCATTACCTTTCTCCTTATTTCGTTATGCAAATATCGTAACCAACCCACTTACTAATAAGCCAAAATTTTGTACCCTTCGGCGCATCATATTTCTTTATCTTGCGTATGGCTGCCTTTAAAGATCTGCATGTATCACCAGTAGAACACGCAACACCAATTGGCATTTCTTCATTCAATACCCATTGTTTTGTATCCTCTCTAAACCAATACAAAGAGTTTTCATGTTCTATCCAACAAAAGTCGTGGGTTTTAATTCTATTCCCTTTTGGCGCTTCATATTTAATCTTCATTTCGTTTCTCCTGTAAATTCCTCGCAGATTTCGTCATTTTTGGCTTTCCACGCTTGAACAAACTCTTTCGTTGCGTTCGGTACGCTTTCGATTGCTTGGTTTATCAATTCGTGATACTTCTCCGCCGTTTCCTTGCGTGCTTCCACAAGTTTTTTGCTTAATTTTTCAACTTGTCCTTTGCGAGCCAAAGAAACTTCTTGTAATTGTTTATAAAGTGTTTTACTTACATAATTTTCTTCAAGTTCTTCCATTGTAAGCACCACCGCATTTTCGGGGATTTTTCGATAACCTTTTGCAATAAGACTACTAATCAAAATCTTTATATCGGAAATGTTTTTCATAACTTCACTTTGAGGGTATATATACTCAACTGATAATGATTTTATAATATCAATTTCCATTTCTTCAATTTGCTTTTGCTTCAAGTCTTGTTCCATCTCTTTTCTCCTTATTAGCTAAATCTTCAAAAACAACTTCTCTGCGTTGCATATTATCAAAACGTTTTTTCCACTCTTCCAATTCTCCAAATTGTCGTTCAAAGTTGCTTTCAGTCACTCTAAAATCTTCGTCCTTATAACTTTTTAATCTATTTACGGCTTGCGAAAAAGCTTGTTCGTAATTGTCAAAACACTCTCCGATATAGCTTGTTGCAATATGATAATTCTTGCGACTTTTAACAACTTTTACTTTTCCATTGTCTATAACAAGAAGACTTTGTTGCACAGTCGGAGACCATATCCAATGGTCGTTTTTCCAATCTACTATTATTCTCGAAACAAATACTTCAATCATTTGCTTATCCATTTTGCCTCTCCGTTTTCGTTAAAAAATTTATCTTCATATAAATATTTACAAAGACTTGTACTATCCATAGGAAATTGTAGGTCTTTTTCGTTTTCAAAATACTCTTTCAAAAAATACCTTTGATAAGCCGTAAGCGGTCTTTCCCAATGCACCCAATAACATCTATTACCAAAAGAGGCAATAGCAATCTTACACCAACCTCTTGCCAATAGAGCATCATCTTCTCCGTGATAGGCATAATCATTGTATTTTATATTTAATTTTTTACAAATCTCTTCTGCGGTGGCATTATGTTCATAGAATCCGCATTTCCAAATATCTCCATCAGGGGAGAGCCAACCCGTAGGCATTTCAATCATTTGCTTATCCATTGTTTTTATCTCCATCAACTTTTACTCTTTTTGCTTCAAATCTATACTTTGCACTATCCCAACCAATTTTTTGAAACAACTTAATATATGCTCCGTTTTCCGTCATTTCACAAATACTTGGGAATTGCTGTTTTTTCTGTACGGTATTCCAAATGATATAACGGAAATGCGGCTTACCGTTTTGTCTGTTTAACTCATTTCGTAACGCTTCAACTTCGGCGTTTAGATTTTTGATTTTGGCATTTCTTGATTGTAATGCAGACATAAGTTCTTGCTCTCGATTTTGCTTATCCATTTTGTAACTCCTTTAATCATTAAGATATACCATCATTGTACTTGCAAGAATGCCCGCTACCGAAAGCATAATTAAACAAAACCCCAACGGCAAAAAGTTAAATCCGAGGTTTGTGATTTGCTCCAAAAAACCAAATGCAACACAGGTTGCGATTAAAATGATAATTGAAAATATTAAAAGTAAAACTCCTATTTTTTTCATTCTTGTTACTCCTTTAGTTTCGCACCACAGGTAGGGCAATATGAATATCCTCTAAAAGACAAAAAATGATTACATTTTGAACAATAATTACCGTTAACGTATTTATACACTTTCTCGTCTTTTATCAAGCCACTTTCGATGATGGCATCAGCAATCTCTCCTACATGATTAAAATATGGACTATCTACTTGCCATTCCAATAAAAATTCAATTAATTTATCTCTTGTTGTCATTGTCTCCACCCTTTGATACGTGCCCCACACTTCGGGCAATACTGATACAACTTATTAATTCCGAACTTAAAACTGCACGCCGGGCAAGTGAATCCGATTTTCTTGCCGGTTTCTTCGTCGTAATTGTACTCGTTGATTTGATACACTTGATTGTCTTTTACGCATCCGCTTTTGATCATAGAATCCACAGTATCGGCGATATTGTACTCGCTAAGCCAGTAGTAAGGCTCGTTGATGATTTCATCGTGTTCTTCGTGCGCGTGTTGTTTAATGATGTTTGTTAACTTGTCTCTTGTCGTCATATTTTCACCTCAATTATTTTGTTGTGTTTGTATTATAGCACTTTGTTAAAACTTTGTCAAATGATTTTAGGGCATTTTTGTAAAAAAATAAAAAAATTTGGGCGGTGGTTTTCACACCACCACCCTTAAGTGTTTGTTAATATTAGATTCCGAGAGCTTTTTCAATACCAAGTACGTCGGTTTCTAGCATTTCATCTATTAGTTTTCCACCATAATTAGCAAGGTAGCCCTTCACGGATTTTTTAGCGTCAGCGCTTGCTACACGGAATTTGTCTCTGATTTTACCAAGACGTGCCGAATCAAGAATGATGAGCTTGGGTTCTTCTTTTGCTGGCGCTTCGTCAAAGATGTCATCTTCAGTATCGAATGGAGTATCATTTTGCGCAGCAAACATTTCCATATCTTCTTGGTCAAAACCGTCTTCTTCGATTACTGGGGATGAAATTGGTTTCTTTTTAGTGGTCGGCTTCTTTTCTTCTACTTCCAAGTCCACACCTTTTTCCGCAGCCATATCAATAGCAGCTTGAATCGCTTCAACAAATGCAGTTGCATTCATTGGCACCTCGTCAACAATGTCTGGGAATCTTGATTTGCTATCAAGAACATAAGCAGATGATCTGAAAGCAACTTTACGCGCTTCATTAGTAACTTCATTAATCTTATTTTGCTTTTTCGTTACGATATTCTCTTTACCAAAATCCCTCGAAACCATTTCTCTGTCAATATAAGCAATGGAAACAATATCCATTTTTGTTTTTAATGCCTCGAAATTTTTAAGAGAAATAGCTGCGGACATTGTAGAGAAGGTTAACCCACTTACAGGGTCTACATTTTCGCGACGGCGTGTGTGGCCAACGATAAATACCGATACGTTTACTGATTTGAGTTTCCAAATTTGGTCAAGAATCAAACCCATCATATATTCGTCGGCCTTTCCAAATCCGCCCCATGCTTGATTCAGTGTCTGAGCAGGAGTAAAATCTTTCTTGCCCATTTGAGAACTATTCCATAATTTTATCACATGTGGCGTACAAATATCTATAAGTTGGTCGATTGTATCAATCGTAACGCATTTGAGCGTCCCCCAATCTTCTCTATTTTTAACAACTTCATCTACGAAGGCAACAAACTCTTTCCAGGTATTAATTTGTTCCCACATAAGACCGTTGATAGCCTTGCAACCTTCTTCTTTTCCAATTTGTAACATGAGGTATTCATCTTCTTTGCAAAATCTACGCATTACCTCTGCCATCATACTTGTCTTACCTGCTCCGGCCTCACCTAGCAGCATAATATTATACGCAAACAAATCTCTGTTTACCGTATTACGTTTTCCAAAACTTCTTGCCATGTTTATTTCTCCTTTTACTATAATTATTTTGTATTGTTGTGGGCGAAGTTTGTGCTCCGCCCTATCTGTTGTTTATTAGATATCGTCGGAATCATCGAAAATATCAATTACCTCTTCTTTGACTTCATCCTTACAAGGAACCTTCGTTAAGTCGCTCTTTTCATATGCTGTTTCTTTAGAACCACCAGATACATAGCCTCTGGCCAAATCGGTAATTCGCGTCTCGGTTTTCTTGTCGCCATAGACCGATCCTCCCATATCCCTCTGGATTTGCTCGAGTGTCACTAATCCATCTTCAATCATTTCTAATTGATCGTCGCTCAAATGTTCCATCGAAATTGCAACCTTCTGTGCACCGTTAATGTACTTTACGTTCACAGAAAGTTCTCTGACCGCGTCGTCTTCTGCTTTGCTGTATTGTCTCTTCAAACCTTTTGCCTTTTCGTGGTCTTTAGCGATAACAAGCGGAACTTCACAGAAGCAATTTTTCTTGCACTGAGAATCGTAATATTGCGTATAAACGTTGAAAATGAAATCATTATCCGTTTCGTCAATGCAATCCGAAGAATAGAACGTCTTGATAGTGCCAATGCACTGAGGTTCAGTTTTAGGGTCTACATGATATACTCTACGAGGAACAAAGTTGCGATAAAACTGCCCGTTGCCATAACTATATTCAACTTCGCCGGTAACCTTCCAAACCCAGTCTTTAGTCTTTTCTTCTGCAGTAACCGTATTGAGCCACTTAACGAAATCAATTTCGGTAATAAACGTCTTGTGTTTCTTATTTGATTTTGCGATTGCATCTTCATCACCGCTCTTTTCAATTTCGTCTCTTACCTCTTTAATTTCAGTATCGATAGTGTATGTGCGATAATTTGCAATGCTATCTACGATTTCTTTGTTGAATCTGTCTGACCACTCTACAGTAATCGCTTCGTCTTTGCCATTCTCGTTATACTTATAAGTCATAACTTTATTTTTATCTGCGTGCTTTTCGTCCCATGCTCCCCCTCGTGCACGTAACCATTGCACATTGTCACCACACGTCATCATCAAATTCAATTCGTTAGTGAACCACCCAGAACCAAAACTCTTCTCTACAAATGCGTTTTCCTTTTTGCGGGAAAGTTTTCCCACGAAACTAAATGTGTTTGCCATAATTAATTCTCCTTATTATCTTTATTTAAATTTTCAAATTGTTGCTTATATTCGTCTTCCCACATCCAACAAAATCCTAAAGCTGTTTTCTGCTTTTTAGAACAGCATCTTGTGATACTGTCTCTATGAGCGCCGGTTTGTTTGCTAGCCTCTCTTACAGATTTATATGTCGCCATATATCCATAATCTGCGTCTAATTGAACCACAGCCTTACTTTTTGTGTCGCTAATCTTCTGTTTAATCTCTTCAGAATGAAATTTTCCGGTCGATGCCCTACGAAGATTTTCTATGTGTTCTTCCGAAAATGTCTTGCCTTTATGCGACTCGCTCATTTTTTTCTTCGTTTCTTTGGTGTGATGTTTACCATACATAGGATGATTTTCTCCTGAAAATTTTGGACGGTTCTTATCTAATTTTTGCCTTGCCTCTTCAGATAAAGGTCTGCCCAATAGCGACATACGAATTTTCTGCCTAGTCTCTTCTGATAATGGCTTTCCGTAATTTGGATTATTTTCACCACTGCATCTTTGACTGTATTCTTCTCTTCGTTCATCGGTCCACGATTTTTTAACAGACTCACTAATTTTCTGCTTTGTATCTTCCGACCTCTTAATCCCAGGAGCCCCACAGCCACCTTGTGTTATATTATATCCATAATTAGGATTATTGCTTTGATATAGAGATATCAAGCTAATTTCTAATTCATCGGCCTCTTCTTTTGTCAAGTTTTGAGCGAGTACCGTGTGTTCAAAATTATCCCACCCATACTTTTTAATCGCTCTCCAAAAATATTTCTGTGTTTGATATCCAAATCCGCGGTTCCATCTAACTTCTGGCTTCTTACATGTTTGACCAATATAAACTTTATCATTCATCTTGTTGGTATGCATATACACACACCAACGTTTTTCTTGATTCTCTTCTGTTACTTCTTCAACTTCTACTTCTTCCATCCACTCTTATGTAGCAAGAGCATTCTTCTTTAGATTCTTTTAATCTCTTACATCTATAACCTCCTCATCAATCATTCTGTCGTGTTAATAATAAAATCTAGAGTCTTTTGTGTTGTCATATAACTCGTAGATCTCATCTTCCGTATCGCCCACGCAGAGATGCTTGGTTAGCTCTCTGCACGAACGACATGCTGTTACATAGTAAATATCTGTATCCGTATCTATCATTTCATCGTCATATTCTTTGTGTATATTACCACATTGAACACATTGATAATAACTTTCCTTGTGTCTTAGCGTATCCATATGCCATACTTGCGCCTCCTTCTCAATCATTCTGTCCTCTTCGGATTGTATA
>JAEIGA010011004.1_pt1 | contig 13728 bp, 11 predicted proteins | sample 9270691 | NCBI WGS metagenome assembly JAEIGA01 (sample SAMN17057246, study PRJNA624740) | gut metagenome | biome: biome; isolation source: fecal sample | host: Bos grunniens | place: China: Xizang | collected 2019
CTTGCTAAAAATTTGTCGAAAGTGTATAATATATATGTACATAATAAATGTATAACTACGTAAACTCGTGCTCTTGTTTAAGCACAATAAGAATAGTGAAGAAATGTACTGGCTTTTTATTATGCTTAATGTAATGGAAGTTATACATATGACAAGATGCAATTTTACAGAGGTTGATCTTATTATTCACCCATCATATAATATGGAAATACAATCTTATGGTCCCCTTAAGTGTTTGCAAATTTGACCGTGGATTTGTATACTAAAGATGCGAGGTAATAAAGATCGAATCACAAATCTCATTTTATTAATGGTATGTGCTAACTATTTAATAAGATGATTCAGAGAATCATATGCTTTAATATGGTTCATGTGACGATTGAATATTAAAGTAACATTAGTAAAGGGAGGCCAGTAACCTTTAGAGTTATTTCCGTATTCAACGTATGATTGGGTGTCATAATGGCACCTTTTTGTTTTGCCAAAAATTGTAGGATTTTTAGTTTGACAAAAATAAATAAAGGCGTATAATATTAATGGAAAATTTATTAAATAGGAAAAGGAGATTATTTATGCAAGTATTTTTCGCAGTTATCAATGAATTTGAATACATGCCAAAAATTTTAAAAAAATTAGCTGATGCTCATTATCATGGTACAGTTTTTCATTCAACAAGTATTAAACATGAATTATTAAATTCAATTGAACCAGCTCCTGAATTTGGTTATTTAAATAAACTTGTTAGTTATGAACCAGCTAATAAACCAACTTTATTCGTTGTAGTTAAAGACGATAAAGAAGTACAAGAATTAAGAGATATTATTATTAAAGTGACTGGTGGAATTAAAGGTAAAGGATTTATTTTCACTATGCCAATTTCATACGTGGAAGGTTTAGAATAATGCCTGAGTTTATATCGGAAGTTATAGGTAGTAATATTCTGTTATCTTTTTCAATAATCTTGATTTTAGGTCTTTTTTCAACAAGATTAATGAAATTAGTTAATTTTCCAAATGTAACAGGATATTTAATTGTCGGATTATTAGTAGGACCTTTTTGCTTAGGAATTATTAATAAAGAAAATATTGAAGGTTTAAAAATTATTACTAACGTGGCACTAGGATTTATTGCTTTCTCAATTGGTGGAGAATTTAAGTTATCAACTTTAAAGAGATTAGGTAAAAATATCTTTATTATTACACTATTCCAAGCAATAGTTACATCAGGATTAACATTCATTGTTTTATGGGCAGTTAAAGTTCCGATGCCAATTACTTTAGCACTTTGTGCGATTGCTGCAGCGACAGCTCCAGCAGCAACATTAATGGTTGTAAGACAATATAAAGCTAAAGGTCCGGTTACAGATACATTACTTCCAGTAGTTGCACTAGATGATGCAATTGGGTTAATGATTTTCTCTTTATGTTTTGCTTTAGCGAAAGTTATCGAAACAGGTGGAGCATTAACAATTAATAATGTATTAGTAATGCCTATTTTAGAAATTGTTTTATCAATTGTAATAGGTGGATTAATAGGTTTAGTTTTAAGTTTAGTTATGAAAATCTTTAAATCTCGTGCAAATCGTTTAATTTGGATGATTGCCGCAGTATTTTTAGGAATAGCTATGTGTTCTTTAATGGGAGAACTTGTAGGAATTGAATTATCATCACTATTACTTTGTATGATGATGGGTGCAGTATTTACTAATATGAGACCTGATTCAATTAGTATTTTAGATGGCCAAGAACGTTGGACTCCACCACTATTTATGTTATTCTTCATTATCAGTGGTGCAGAACTTGATTTAACAGTATTACCAACAGTAGGTGTAATTGGTATTGCTTATTTAGCAGCAAGAAGTGTAGGTAAGATTGTTGGATCTGCCTTAGGTGCTAAAACAGTAAAAGCTGATTCTAATATTACTAAATACTTAGGTTTAACTTTACTTCCTCAAGCAGGGGTAGCAATCGGGATGGCTCAAATGGTATCAATGTCACTTGGTGGAGTAGTTGCTGAAAAAGTAACAGCTGTTGTTCTTTGTGCGACTCTAATCTATGAACTTGTAGGACCACTTATTACGAAGATTGCTTTAACTAAAGCCGGAGAAATTGAAAAAGCACCAAAAAAAGAAAAAGTGGCAGTTAGTCACTAAGATAAAAATGGGTACTAAGTACCCATTTATTTTATTAAAATTTTATTTTTTTTAACACAAAAAAAGAAAAAGTTGTTATAATATTATGTATAATAATAATAAAGAGGTTGATAAAGATGAATAGACAAAGTATTGATAAAAACAATTATACGATGTTATGTGATTTTTATGAATTAACAATGGCTAATGGATACTTTAATAAAGGAATGAAAGATCAAATGGTTTATTTTGATATGTTCTTTAGAAAAGTACCTGATGGTGGAGGTTTTGCGATATTCGCAGGTTTAGAACAACTTGTTGAATATATTAAAAATCTTCATTTTACAGAAGCTGATTTAGAATACTTATCAAAAGTAGATGGTTTCAGTAAAGAATTTATTGAATATTTACGTAATTTTAAATTTAGTGGAGATATTTACTCAGTTAAAGAAGGAACAGTTATATTCCCTAATGAACCATTAATTACTGTTCGTGCGAATGCTATTGAGGCTCAAATTATTGAAACATATTTATTACTTGCGGTTAATCACCAATCACTTATTGCGACTAAAACTAATAGAATTGTAAGAGCAGCAGGTGGTAAAGTTGTAATGGAATTTGGGGCTCGTCGTGCTCAAGGAGCAAGTGCTTCAATTCTTGGAACTCGTGCTGCGTATATTGCGGGAGTAAACGGAACATCATGTACATATGCTGATGTTAATTATGGTATTAAAGCAATGGGAACAATGGCTCATTCATGGGTTCAAATGTTTGATACTGAATATGAAGCTTTCAAAACTTATTGTGAAGCATATCCTAATAATGTAGTATTATTAATTGATACTTATAATGTTTTAAAAAGTGGAGCACCTAATGCGATTAAAGTAATCAAAGAAGTTTTATTACCTAAAGGTATTAGAAAAGCAGGAGTACGTATTGATTCAGGAGATATTGCCTACTTATCTAAGAAACTTCGTAAGATGTTTGATGATGCAGGTCTTGACTTTGTAACTATTTGTGCTTCTAATAGTTTAGATGAAAGAATTATTGAAGAACTTGATAGACAAGGTGCTTGTATTGATTCATATGGAGTAGGTGAACGCTTAATTACTTCTAAATCAGATCCTGTATTTGGTGGGGTTTATAAACTTGTTGCTGTTGAAAAAAATGGGGAAATAATTCCTAAAATTAAAATTAGCGAAAATGAAGCAAAAATAACTAATCCACATTTCAAAAAAGTATATCGTTTATATGGTCGTGATACAGATAAAGCTTTAGCCGATGTTATTTGTTTACATGATGAAGATATAGATGATTCAAAAGATTATGAAATCTTTGATCCGAAATTCACTTGGAAACGTAAACTTGTTTATGATTTCTATAAAGAAGAATTACTTGTTCCTATTTTTAAAAATGGTGAACTTGTTTATAACTTACCAACAATTGAGGAAATAAGAGATCATTGTAAAAAAGAAATTGAACGTCAATGGGATGAGGTTAAACGTTTTGATAATCCTCATGAATATTATGTTGACTTATCTCAAAAACTTTGGGATATTAAACACGATATGTTAAAAAATAATAGTAAATAGTTCATTAATATAAAAATTACCGAAATGTTTGCTATTATATAAAAAATATGATATAATATCGATGTTATAAAAAGTAGTATATTTATTTGGAGGTAAAGTATGTATTTCCTAGATTACATTCTATTAGCAATATCAGTATTATTAATCGTTATCATTGTATTACAAAGTCCAAAAGATGATGTTAACAGTGCCTTTTCAGGAGAAAAATCTGAATTATTTGCGAATCAAAAACAACGCGGATTAGAAAAAGTTATTAGTATCGTTACTGCTGGATTATCAATTGCTTTCTTCGTAGTAGCATTCTTAATCGCAATCTTAGACCGCATGGATTTTATCATTTAATAGAATTAAAATAAAACAGGCATACTTAGTTATGCCTTTTTATATTATATTTTGTTAATATTAATAAATAATATTAAGGAGGTGAATAAATGGAAAATTTAAAAAAAGCAATCTTAGAATTAATGGAAGATGAATCTTATAAACCATTAGAACCAAGTAAAATTTGTGAAAAATTAGGTTTGATTGATGCTGCTAGTTTTACTTTAGTTATGAAAACTTTAAATCAATTAGAAAGTGAATTTATAATAGGTCATACAGCAAAGGGTAAATATGATTTATTAAATCGATTAAAACGTTTTATTGGTAAAATAGATTTAAAAGAAGCTGGTTTTGGTTTTGTTATAACTAGCGAATTAGAAAAAGATATATTTATTCCTAAAGGTTTAACGCATAATGCGATTAATCGTGATACCGTTTTAGTAGAGTTAACAACATCTTTAGATGATCCAGAGGGTCGAGTTATTGAGATAGTAGAGCGTAATACTAAATATTTAATAGGTACACTTAAACAAAAAGGTAAACATTATATTGTATATCCTGATAATTTTAAAACTGCACTTATTGCTGTTATTAAAAAAGAACATTTAGGTGGGGCTGCAGTTAATGATAAAGTCAAAGTCTTTTTAACAAAATATCAAAGTGATGGTAAGTGTGAAGGAGAAATTGTTTCAGTTATTGGTAAAAAGAATGATCCAGGTATTGATATCACAATGTTACTTGAAGAAAGTATGTTAAGAAGTGAATTCCCAAGTGAAGTAATAGATTATGCATCAACTATTCCTCAAACAGTTGAAAAAAGTGATTATCCAGATTATATTGATTTAGAAGATGAACTAATCTTTACTATTGATGGAGATGATGCTAAAGACTTTGATGATGCGGTTGGTATTAAAGAATTAGATAATGGTAACTATGAGTTAGGTGTTTATATAGCTGATGTATCAAGTTATGTACAACCTAGTGATTTATTAGATTTAGAAGCTCAAGAAAGATATTTTAGTATTTATTTACCAGATAGAGTAGTACCAATGTTACCTTTTGCTTTATCAAATGGAATTTGTTCTTTAAATCCTGGAGTATTACGTCTTACACTTGCATGTAAAATGGAAATTGATAGAAAAGGTAATTTAATATCTTGTGATATCTTTCAAGCAATAATTAAATCAAAATATCGTTTTACTTATAATTATGTTAATAAAATCCTAAATAATGACGAAATTGCTATTAAAAATACAAGTGATGAATTAGTTGATTCACTATTAAAAATGCGAGAATTGGCCCGTATTCTATCTTTAAATAGACGTGAAAGAGGTAGTTTAGACTTTGAAACGAAAGAAGCAAAGATTATATTAGATGAAAAAGGTAATACAGTTGATGTTAAATGTATTGAGCGAGGTATTAGTGAAAATATTATCGAAGAGTTTATGATAAAAGCTAATGAAGCTGTAACTGAAGCTATGGAATATCAGTTATTACCATTTATCTACCGAGTTCATGAAGAACCAGTTTTAGAAAAATTAGAAGTTTTTAATAAAATAGCAAGTAGATTAGGAGTTAAAATTAATCTAAAAAAAGGTGAAGTTCACCCAAGAGCTTTACAACAAATAATCGAAGATTCACGTGGTACATTACAAGGTAGAATTATTAATAATTTATTACTTAGAAGTATGGCGAAAGCTAAATATCATGATACGAATTTAGGACACTATGGACTAGCTAGTAAACATTATACCCATTTTACTTCACCAATTAGAAGATATCCTGATTTACTTGTTCATAGATTAATTAAAGATTTATATTTACAACAAAAAGGATTAATTAATGAGCAAATATTAACAGATTATGGTAAAATAATATCTGATGTAGCTAAAAATGCAAGTGAGATTGAAAAACGTATTGAACGTTTAGAACGTGATGCGGATGATGCTAAAAAGTGTGAATATATGCGTCATTATTTAGATATTCCATTTAAAGGCGTCATTTCCAGTGTTACGAAATGGGGTTTCTATGTAGAACTTGAAAATACTATTGAAGGACTAGTTGCACCTATCAATATGGGAGTAAAAAAATATTTCTTTGATGAAGACTTGCTATGTTGGCACGATAAAAAATATCAAACGGTTTATCAAATTGGAGATATTGTTGAAGTAATAGCTCTTTCTGCTTCTAAAGAACGTAGAGAAATTGATTTTATGATAAAGGAGAATCCAAATGGGTACAAAAATAATATGTCAAAATAAGCGCGCACGCTTTGATTATTTTATTGAAGATACTTATGAATGTGGAATAGTATTATCAGGAACAGAAATCAAATCAATAAGAACTGGTAAGGTTAGTATAACAGAAAGTTTTTGTTATATTAAAAATGGAGAAATGATTATTGATAATATGCATATTTCTAAATATGAACAAGGTAATATTTTTAATCATGATCCTGATCGAAAACGTAAACTTTTATTACATAAAAAAGAAATTTTAAAAATTAGTTCTTTAGTAAATAGAGATGGTTATACTTTAGTACCTCTTGATGTTCATTTAGCTAATGGTTTTGCTAAAGTAAATTTAGGAATAGCCAAGGGTAAAAAATTATACGATAAAAGAGAATCAATTAAAGAAAGAGATATTAAAAGAAATATTGAAAAGAATTATTAGAAATAATAAAGAGAGGAGTTTTTATGAGTAAGTATTCATGGATAGAAGAATTAGTAAGAAATAATGAATATGATGAAGCATATGAAGAATATTGTAAAGTTATTGAACAAAATAATAAAGCCTATGATGCTTACTTTGAAAGAGCTCTTATAGATTGTTATTTTTTAAGAAAACATTATGAAGTAAGTAAGGAAGACTTATTACTAGTATTTAGTAAGAATAAAAAATTAGCTAAAAAAATTCCAATGTTTTTAACTATTATTTGTGATACTTTAAAAGATTATGATAATGCGATATACTTTGGAGAATTAGCATTAAAAAAAGAATATTTTACACCAGAGGAAAATTTAACAGAAGTTTATTTTGCTTTATCACGTAGTTATTATTTACGTGGTTCATCAATTGAAGATTATACTAATGCTTTAAATGCGGTTGATGAATGTATGAAACTAAATGATGATATGCATGATGATTTAATGCTTTGTAAATGTGATATATTGCTAGTATTAGAAGATTTTGATAAAGTTTTAGAAATTGTTAATCATTTATTCTTTACTACTAAAATCTTACCAGTATTTTATTATTTTAAAGCTAGAGCGTTATATGGTAAAGCTAAAACTAGTAAAGATTATCAAGATGCATTAGAAGGATTTGATTATTATTTAGAAGAAAATCCCAATGATTATTATACTTTAATTTATAAAGCTGGTTGCCTAAAAGCAATGAATAGAATTGATGAAGCTATAAAGGTTTATGAAAGTTTAATGAATGAGTATAATAAAGAAGAAGTAGTATCAGAAATTATCAAAACTTATGAAACATCAGGAAAAGTAGAAGATGCTATTCAATATGCTAGTAAATACTTAGAAGAACATAATTCTTGGCAAGTAAAATATTCTTTAGCAATTACAATTGTGAAAAGAGCTAAAACAATTGAAGAATTATATGAAGTAAAAGATTTACTTGAAGATAGTTATATTGAAACTGGTAATGAAATAGTAGCTGAATCACTTGTTCAATTATATAGAAGAATAGGTTTAGATAAAGAAAACTATGAATTCTTAGAAAAAATAGTTACTACATCAAAAGATGGTCGTTTTGCTTATTATCTAGCAATTGAAGCTTTTAGATATAAAGGGGATTATGAAGAAACTGTTAAATATTTAAAACTAGCATATGATTTAAAATATTTTAATGAACAAGAATATTTAGATATGCTGATGTCATTTACTAGTGAACCACAAAAATATTACAAACAAGTTATAAAATATAGTAATATTCAAGATCAAAAATTTATTAATAATGGTGTTACCTATAATTCAATAGGTACTAGTCATAAACTAGCATGTCGTCATTTATATGGAATGTATGGTTTAAAACCTAATTTAGACAAAGCTATTAAATATGCCAAAGGATGTTACGATATTTTAGGTAATGATTGTTGTATGGCTATTCTTTATGGAAGAACATTAGAAATGGCTAGAAGATATAGTGAAGCATTTGAGGTATATAAAAAAGCTAACGATCAAACTAAACTTGCTTTTAGACCATTATGCCAGTGTTCATATGGATATTTAGCTCATGCTTATATTAAAGGTATTGGTACAGAAGAAGATATCCAAAAAGCTAAAGAATTGATTTTAGAAGGAATCGAACAATATCAAGAAAAAACAGACTGTAGTGTACTAGCAATATATGCATATTTTGCGTTAAAAAATGAAAAAGGCTTTTCAAAAGAAAAAGCCATAAAGTATCTAACAAAAAATTCATCATTTGCTTTATATGATGTAAGTAGATATAAATTATTATCACTATTAGATCAAGAAAACCAAGATAAATGGAATAAAATGATTAAAGTAAGTTTAAAATATGATGCTATAATGGCAGTAGAATACTATAAAAAACATAAAGATGATGAAGTATTCTATCCATTTTTAAATAATTATTAATTAGTATTATTGTTATTACTATTAGTACTAGGAGTATTAATACTCGCTTGAGCATTAACAGTTAAAATAATTTGACCAACTGATTCAAACCAATTTCCTACACTATTTTGTTCGGGAACGGTTAATTCTTTGGCGATAATTAGTCCAATAACAGCTGATAGTGCAGCATATTCGTAGGGATCTAAAGATGTTAACCATCTTGCGAAATCTTTAAAAGGGGACTCTCCTTTATCACTATGGGGATTATAATTAAACTCATTACTGATAAAAATTCCCCCTTTATTAATTATACAAATAAATAAATGAAATTATGAGGTAAAATAAGATGAAAGTTTTAAAAAAACAAACAAATAGTTATATGTGTTTTATTTGTGGAATTAATAATGATTCTGGATTAAAAGCAGCCTTTTATGAAATGGAAGATGGTACACTAATAACTATTTTAAAAGGTAAAGAAATTCATCAAAGTTATCCTAATAGAATGCATGGTGGTATCATTTCAGCTTTAATTGATGAATCTGTAGGTAGAGCTATTTGGATTTTAGAACCTGAAACTTGGGGAGTAACAATGGATTTACAAATGAAATATCGTAAACCGGTACCCCTTGATGAAGATTTAATGGTAGTATCAAAGATTACTAAAAATACAAGACGTGTTTTTGAAGGAGTAGGTTATTTAATAAATAAAGATAATCAAGTTTTAGCAGAAGGAACAGCGAGATACATTAAATTATCTTTAAATGATATTGATAATAACACTCATGAAGAAAGTGATATTAATGTTTTAGTAGAAGATGATGTTAAAGAAATTGATATCAATGTTAACTTTTTTAGCTAATAATAACTAAAAAATAAAATTTGTATTATAATATTATAGGTGTATACCTATAATCTGCGGTGATGGCGAAACTGGTAGACGCGCTACTTTGAGGGGGTAGTGCCTGAAAGGGCATGTCGGTTCAAATCCGATTCACCGCACCATTAGAATGTGTCTATAAGTCATTAGATTTATAGTAATAATATAGAGGTTTAAATACCTATTTAAAAGATTTTGTTCCAAATTTGGAGCAATTTTTTTATTTTATAGAGATATTTTAGTTTTTGTTCAATTAAAGTGATTTGAATATTTGGTAATTTAAGGTGATTAGAAATTTAGTCGGCTGATGGGATTTGAACCTATAAGAGATAATAATGGAAATATACTAAGTATTGTGTTATAATAAACATAAGACAAAATATATTTTTAAAAAACAAATAGTTGTGAGGTAGTTTATGACAACAAAAAAGTATGTTTTAACATTTATTGCTTTTACTCTTTTATTAGTATTATCTTTAACTTCATTTTTTGTCGGTTTGATAATTAAAGAAAAAATAGCGTATTTATTTTATGTTTTTATTATAATTTCTATAATTATTTTCGTGCCAGCAATTATATTTATTGTTATTAATTATAAAAAACTTTTGTCATATGACCAAAAAAGAATAAGTAATAAGATTGGAAATTTAGATTTTTCAGTGGCTAATATCCAAATTAGTGAAGAAAACTTAATTTCAAAACTTATATGTAATGGATATAGAAATGATAAAAAAATATTTTATAAGAAGGTTGTTGCAGACCGATTTGATGAATATTCATACGATCAGTATTACTATGCTTCAATTTTTAAAGTAAAAGAGTATTTTAATTATAATGAATATTTATGTGATTTAAATAAGGGATTTAACATTCACAATATTGGATTTATTTTTATAGTTGATAATAACGAGAAAATACTAGGAGAGGTAAAGGAATATATTAAAAATACAATTATTGACACTCATACTAAAACTTATAAATATAAAAAATTTTTTGTTCCAATCGTTATCTTTAATAATTGCGTTTATTATTTTAAATTTAAAACAGGAATATTTCTGACCAAATATGGTCAAAGTATAGAGGAAGGATTAAAAATTTTAGACATTAAATAAATCTCTTTTTAAAAAAGACTTAGCGTCCCACACACCTTATAAAAGGATAGATGTCGTAGCAGTAAGGCATTTTTTGAAATCTATAGGTCTTCTGAAAAGAGGATCTTTTTTTATTGAATTATACCTATTTAGTTTAAAATATGGCTAGATAGGTTATTTTTTTGTTCAAATATGAAACATTTAGATTTAAACACTAATAGTTGTTTACAACTATTGGAGACTGACCACGGACTCGAACCATTAACTTACGGGTGTCGAACCTTTAGTTCCAACGGGACTCGAACCTATAAGAGATAATTGTGGAAATAAATGACTAAAAGTGGTATAATGCAAGTGCAACATAAATTTAAATATAAGGATATTAAAGTATGAAAAATAAAAATAAAAAAGTAAAGTTCACTAAAAATCCAGAAGCAATGTTAGAGAAAAAAGAAGTAGAAACGTATTTATATTATTTAGAAGATAATAATGAGTTAGAAAAAATTCCTTTACCACTTTTAACATACTATGTTATTGGTAATGTGTTAATTAATGAAGTTAATAATGGAGGGTTCTCACAATACCTAACTAATTCGAGTATAAATACTTTACCATATCTAAAAGAATGTATTTATGCGATAAATAATGAGGAATTAACTTCAATAATTACAGATCTGTTTAATTCAATTCAAACTTATTTAAAAACAGATAATCTTGAAAATATCAAAAATTCAGAATATTCAGATGAATTAGAAGATATATTCTCTTCATTGGATGAGAGATTTTATGAGCTAGATAAAAAAGTTGGAGTAGAACAGTTAGCTAAGAAATACTATCAAAACAATATTCCTAGTGATAAATTAGTTGTTGAAATAGTGAAAGAGCGAGAAAGTGAATTTGTGCATTATTTTACTAAAGATTTAACAGCTGTTACAACTGAGGATGCAATAGAAGCAGTTATGACTTTTGTAGCTCAGTATCCAAATATTAATTTTGATATTGAAATCTCAAGATGGGAGAAATATTATAGGTTACGTGTAATTGATAATTCAAACTCCTTTAATCTTGTCGAGATAATGAATAAGTTTAAAGATAATTCAACATCTAATCAAATATATAACATTTTAGGCTTTAAATTTTCGGGTGGACATTTTAATGGTGTTATTTTTGATGCTTGTGATGAAAATAAAGACTTATGGAGATTATATATAGAAAAAAGTGGATTTGAGAAAAATGAATATAAAATAGAATATTTTAGGTTTGTTAGATATGATCCTAGTCCTAATTTTTTATTTAATCATAAAATTATATCTCATATTACGATAGGTGATTTTGATTATAAAGAAATAGATATTGATTTATTCAAGGAGACGCTTATTAATAAAGCAAAAGCATTAAATAATATTAATCGTATTGATGAACAAATAACTGAATATATTCCTACATTAAGAACTATAACGAATAATATTTATTTAAAATAGTATGGAATAAATTTTTTTAGTTGATTTTAAGTATCATTTATGATGTAATAACACAGTAAGCATGGCCAGATTCTAATCTGGTCTTTTAAATTTTTGATGTATATCACTTCGCAATTGTGATATAATATAGTTGAAATATTATCGCAATTGTGATATAATATGGTTAAATCAAACTCGCATTTGTGAAGAAGGGAAATATGTTATGGAATTTAAAAGAAAAGTTTATGATAAAATGCTTAAATGGAAAAATGAATATGCTCCAAATTATGCTTTATTTTTAAAAGGAGCTAGACGTGTTGGAAAATCGACTCTTGCTTTAAAGTTAGGTAAGGAAGAATATAAGTCATTTATTGAAATTAGATTTGATAAAGCGCCTAATGAAATTAAAGAGTTATTTGTTAATTCTTTAGAAGATTTAGATTATTTATTCAATAAATTACAAATATTTTATAAAACTAGATTATACGCAAGAGAATCCTTAATTATTTTAGATGAAATTCAGTTATTTCCAGAAGCCAGACAAGCATTAAAAACATTACTTGAAGATAAAAGATATGACTATGTTGAAACTGGGTCACTTGCTTCTATAACTAAAAAAAGTAAAGATATTTTAATTCCATCAGAAGAATACACTATAGAAGTCTTACCAATGGATTTTGAAGAGTTTATGTGGGCAATGAATGATGATATCACAATAGATCTTATAAAAGAACACTACACTAAATTAAAGCCACTTGGCAAAATTAATAAAGATATAATGAAAAGTTTTAGAGAATATCTTTTAGTTGGTGGTATGCCACAAGCTGTTGTTGAATATGTAAATTCAAAAGATTTTGGGAAAGTTGACTTCGTTAAACAAAACATTTTGAATTTATATGAAAATGATATTGAAACACAAGATGAAGAAAACCCTACATATGTGAAAAATATATTTTTACATATTCCATCAGAACTTTCCAAACACGATAAACAATTTGTTTTATCTCATATAGATGGTGCAAGACGTCGTGAGTATAAAGGACCCGTTCGATGGTTAAATGAAGCAATGATAGTTAATATTGCAGAAAATGTTAGTGATCCTAGTGTTGCATTTAATTTATCAACTACTGATCCTTCTTTTAAATGTTATATGGGAGATACTGGATTACTTGTATCTCTAGCATATAAAAATAAAGATTATTTAGAAAATGAATTATATGAAGCAATACTATTTGATAAACTACATATAAATGAAGGTATGATTATAGAAAACGTTGTATCACAATTACTAAAAGCAAATGGTCATAATATTTACTATTATAAAAAAACTGATAAAGAGTTAAAAACTACAGTGATGGAAATTGACTTTTTAATTAGACATAATAATAAAGTATGTCCAGTTGAAGTTAAATCTACTAATAACTATACTATCTCTTCGTTAACAAGATTTAAAAACACATTTAATAAAAAAATTGGAACATTATATGTATTACATAATGGAGATATTAAAGTAGAAGATAACATAACATATTTGCCTTATTATATGGCATTTTGTTTATAAAATAATGATACTTTTAGTTTTATTTGTAAAATAAAGTTATTACGACAAAAAGATACATTTGACACTTTTTGTTTTGTAAATTAAAGAAAAAGCA
>JAEIGA010011005.1_pt1 | contig 13727 bp, 11 predicted proteins | sample 9270691 | NCBI WGS metagenome assembly JAEIGA01 (sample SAMN17057246, study PRJNA624740) | gut metagenome | biome: biome; isolation source: fecal sample | host: Bos grunniens | place: China: Xizang | collected 2019
AAAATCAAGGTAGAGTATGGCATAATTGCTGGCGAACCGCCCTCACCGTACGCCAATTCGTAAGGTATAAAGAAACGGTATTTAGCACCTTTACTCATCAATTGTACACCTTCGGTCCAACCTTTAATAACAGCATTCAAGGGAAATTCTGCAGGAGTACCACGGTTTACCGAGCTGTCAAACACCGTACCGTCAATCAACGTACCATGGTAGTGAACTTTTACTTTATCGGTAGCAGATGGTTTAGCACCTTTACCTTCTTTAAGCACCAAATATTGCAAACCGCTTGGAGTTACTTTTACACCTGGTTGTTTTTTGTTTTCTTCCAAGAATGCGATACCTTCGGCTTTTGCTTTGTCACATTCTTCTTTAAATTGAGTTTCCCATTCCTTTTGTTGAGCTTCATACTTTTTAGCAAGCACCGAATCCCTAATAGCTTTAGCATCCTCTAATTTAATCCACAATTCTTCACCGTTAAGAGTGCCATAGAAACCAGCATAAAATTTATTTTGATTGAACGATTCTGGTTTTTCAAAGAATTCTGCCTTCAAAGAAGGAACAACACTTGCCAATAATTGCACGCACAATGCCTTACCAATGCAGGTCATTTCTTCTTTAGCATCTGCAATACGAAGAACTGTAGGCAATGCTTTCATCAATTCTTCCTTGTGTATTAGGTTAACATGGTATTGCTCTATTAATCTATTGTCAAATTGATCGGCATATACAATTGCCAAGGCTTTTTCCATTTTCTCGCAAGTAGCGGCATTGATTTTAGCTATCTGATCCTCAGAACTTAATTGTTTTCTTAAAAACTCATCTGCTTGCATGGTATTCATACCCAAGTCGTCTCCAGCTACTGCTTTAACAAAGTTATCTAGATATACAGCCAATTCAAGGGTATCTTTTGCTGAGAATTTGAATAATGTTTGGTTAATGGTTCTAATTTCATCATCAAAATTCAACCCCAATGCAATACCAACCATTTGTGCCATTTCTGCACTCTCGGTCGATACATTACTATTTTTTTCAATTGACTCAATGATATACTTTTCTTGAACAGAATCAACACGATACGATTGGCGAATATGTGTGAGCAATTCACTTCCCATATCAACACCCAATGCGTATGACAAAGTATCAAAATTAGTAACAACTTGTACTTCTCTGTCTTTTCCTACTTTTATCGACTTACCATCTTCTTTTTCTTCGGATTGACAAGCCATAAAGCATATCGACATAAGCGATACAATAAATAGAAGAATACTATACTTTCTCATCGTTTATTACATTTATTAATTTATACTTACTTTACAATATCCAATAACTCTACCTCAAATATCAAGGTTGAAAAAGGTTGAATGGTTCCTCTGTCTTGTGCTCCGTACGCTAATTCTTGAGGTATAAAGAAACGATATTTAGCACCTTTGCTCATCAATTGTACACCTTCTGTCCAACCTTTAATAACATTATCTAATCTAAATGTGGCTGTTTTTCCACGTTTAACAGAACTATCAAACACCGTTCCATCAATCAACGTTCCGTGGTAGTGTACTTTTACATTGTCTGTTGCTAGCGGTTTATCACCTTTACCTTCTTTTAGCACCATATACTGCAAACCACTGGGGGTTACCTGAACACCTTCTTTTTTCTTATTTTCTTCTAAAAAGGCAATACCCGCCGCTTTATTATCGGCAAATTTAACAGCATTCTCTTTTTCAAACACATTGTTAGAAGCATACTGAAAAATGATTCTCGACTGCATTTCATCAAACAGCGGTTGCTTTCCATTGATAGCATCGCAAAAAGCAGCGTAAAAATTACCCTCGTTAAAGCAATAATATTCTTTAAACAATTTATCTTCCTTATAGCTAGGAACAGCTTGATATACCATCAAAACACCTGTATGAATACCTACTTTGGTGGCAATCTCGTTTTTGTTGTCAATTTTGGTAGCAGGTTGTAGAGTTTGTATCACAATATCCATACCCTTGTCGTCCAAACCATACACCTCTTTTAGGGTCTTTGCAAAATTCTCGCTATGAATAACTGCCAACGATAGTGCCAACGAGTCGCACTGCTGGGGCGATACCGCTATCGAATCAATAACAACACGGTGCGACATTTTGTTTAGATAGAATTCTGCTTGCATTCTATTCATTTTGGTTTTTCCACCGGTAGCCAAATCACGAAAGTATTCCAAAAATTTTGACTTGCTAATAACATTGCCTTTGTTTTTTTCACCAAATATGCGCAGATTATTCGCTTTTATCAATCGGTCGTATTCAATTTGCAAGGCAACACCTACACATTTGGCTTTTTGTTCGTTGGTCTTTGCTTGTGCTGCTTGCAAAATTCCATTGGTTACATCGGCAATATATGCCGTATCAATATGATGGAATTCCTTTAAATACGTCAAAAAAGTTTGTGAATATTCATTCCCTGATATGTACGATAATGTATCGCCTAAATTATTCATGGTTATCGTAGGCATTTTGCCCGATAACACAATATTATTCAGTTGATTTTCCGTTTTTTCTTCCGCATTATTTTGACAAGATGTCACCATCATTGACAAAAGCAACAGTAAAAGACCAAAACCAAAGTACTTTTTCATTTAACTTCTGGATTTTACAGGATTATTTTACAATGTCCAACAACTCTACCTCAAAAATCAATGCAGAATAAGGTTGTATAGAAACAGAACCATAAATACCGTATGCCAATTCGTAAGGTATAACAAAACGGTATTTTGCGCCTACATTCATTAACTGTACTCCTTCTGTCCAACCAGGTATTACACTACTTAACAAAATATCAAGAGGTTCGCCACGCGATACCGAACTATCAAATACAGTACCATCTACCAATGTACCGTGGTAGTGTACTTTTACTATATCAGTAGCTACAGGTTTAGCACCTTTACCCTCATTTAAAACTTGGTATTGCAAACCACTTGCAGTAACATGAACGCCTTCTTGCTTTTTATTCTCTTCTAGAAAGGCAATTCCTGCTGCCTTGTTTTCGGCAAACAATGCATCTATTTCTGCTTGATAAGCTTGCTGTTTGGCTTCGATTTTCTTTTTATATGCCTGATTGACAATGGTTGCCGATTGTATATTATCTAGCAACAAAGATTCGTCTTTTTGTATTGTAGCAAAAAAGGCGGCATAAAAGTTATCTTTATTAAAATTGTCAGGGGCGTCAAAAAATTCACTTTGCAAACCTGGCAATATTTCGTAGGCAAACCTTATCCCCATCGTCACACCAACTTGAAATGCTTTTTCTTCTGCTGCGACGGTATTTGCGGTGGTTTTCATGGCTTCCAGTATCGTTCCTTTGTACGATAAATCAACACGATAAACATCTGTTATGAACTGATCAAAGTTAGCCGCAGTGTTTACCGCCAATGCTACTGCAATTGAATCGCAGGTTTCTGACGTAATAGCAGGAGCATCAGAACCATTCGCCGCTACGTAGAATATTTCAAAGAATTTTGCTACATTTATCTCACACTTAGCATCTTTCCCCAATAAAGTACGATTGGCATTTTGGAGCATCAATTCAAGATTTATTGCCAACGAGGTACCAACATAAGATGCTAATTTTTCTGCATCATCTTCTTGGTCTACCGCTATCATACCTTCTACAACATGGGGTATGTAAGAAACGTCGATACCGTATGTTTGTTGCATAAGTTCTGTTGAGTAACCTTGTGCATAATGTACGCCCAACGCATACGACAATGTATCGTTAGCAATCTCCATTTTCGCAATGTACTTATTAGAACCAGATGTAAAGTAGAACACAAGCCCTACTACCACCAACACCGCTACGGCCGATACAATCGCAATAATTAGCTTAACAGATAATTTTTTCTTAGAAAGTTCCATCTTACTCCGATACAATTTCTAGCAACTCTACTTCAAAAATCAGGGTCGAATAAGGTTTTACAACAGCGCCCGCTCCTTGCGCACCATATCCTAGTTCGTATGGAATATAAAGGGTATATTTAGCACCGGGTTGCATCAACACAACACCTTCTGCCCAACCTTTAATAACCCTATCCAATCTGAATTCGAGTGGTTTCCCTCTGTCTAAAGAACTATCAAATTTGGTACCATCCAACAAGAAACCTTCGTAATGAACTTTAACTTTGCTTGTTGGTGTAGGATAAGCACCCTCGCCTGCTTTTACCACTTGGTATTGCAAACCCGATGCAGTTTCTACAACTCCTTCGCGTTTCTTATTTTCTGCCAAGAAATCGGCTTGCGCTTTTTTACGTGCCTCGTTCTCTATCTCTACCATTTTTTTTGCATACTCATCCAAGTAAGCACTGGCAAATTCGTTGCTCATAATGGTTTCTGCTCCAAACAAAGCATCATTATAACCTCTAGCAAAAATTTCGGCTTTTAAACCTTGTTGTTCAATAGCATACGCACTTTTAGTGCCCATATACACACCCAAAGCATAACTGGCAGAATCGGCAGCTGTTGCTAACTCTATTTTAGGAGTTTTTTTGTTTTTGGTCAACTTTTTCTTTGCCATTACCGATAAGGGCAATAACAACACCAAAGCCAAACAAATCTTGAATTTCATATTACAATACCTTAATTAATTCTACATCGAAAATAAGAGTAGCGTGAGGAGGAATAGATTGACCTGCGCCACGTGCACCGTATGCCATATCCGATGGAATAAACAAACGCCATTTAGCCCCTTCTTGCATCAATTGAAGTGCTTCTACCCAACCTTGAATTACTTGGTTTACACCAAATTCTGCTGGTTCGCCACGTTGAATAGAGCTGTCAAATACAGTACCATCCAACAACATACCATGATAGTGGCAACGAACTTTATCGGTAGCACCTGGTTTTTTACCATTACCTACTTGCAACACTTGGTATTGCAAACCGCTAGGCAAACAAACTACACCTTCTTTTTTAGCGTTGTTTTCCAAGAATTCTTTGCCCACTTGAATGTTTTGAGCGTTGATTTTATCGGCCAAATCTTTAAAGAATTTGTCCAAGGTAGTTTTAGCTTCTTCGTAGGTCATTTCAGGTTGAACACCACCCAAAACATCTTGAATAGCTTGGTTAAATTTTTCGATGTTTAGATCTCTAATTCCACTGCTAAGCAAATTATTACCAATGCTTAAGCCCAATGCGTAACTTACTTTTTCCATGTTTATTTTTTTTTAATTGTTTAGTCGTTTAGGCGTTTAGTTGTTTAGTTGTTAAATCGTTGAATCGTTTTTTTATTACGGTTAAACGATTCTGCGGTTATTCGGGCTTCGTCCTCATGAAGTTTGGCGGCGCCTTAGCATAGTTCAAACAAGTTTGACTCTGCTTTCGGCTTGCACAAACTTTCATCGATTTTACGTTGCGAAGCAACTAGCAACTAGCGACAGTTACTAGCGATTGCGAAGATAGTATTTTTTTGGCAAACAAGCTCATCGCATTTCTTTCTATTGCTATTTTTAATAATGTTTAAGGGTTGTAAGATGTTAATATTGCCTTGAGGTTTGAAAAAGCAATAATTTATACCTACCTTTGCACCTTAATATATCCTAAAAACTATGAAAAATCGTATTGCTCTATTAGCGGGTATTTTATGCCTATGCGCTAGCAGCTATGCTGTCACCTACAAAGAAGACAAAACCATTTGCGAGGGCCAAAGCCATACCTTCAGGGCTTCGGCTGGCGATAGCCATCAATGGAAAAGGAACGGCGTAGAAATTACAGGCGCCACGAGCCAAGAATACACCGCATCCGATCCCGGCGAATACACCTGCGTGGTGGGAACCAGTGGAAGTCCTGTCAGTACAGGCAACTTGCTTACTTATGGTGGCTTTAATGTTGACCGCAACCAATGGAAAGGATCACGCTTCTCGGATTCTAAATACGACCCACTTACAGGAAGAACGCTAAATATTCAATATGAGTTTGATAATTTCGATCAAAATGGCGTTTGTGACCCAGGAAACTACACTACTGCAACAAATGCTAAACTGGTTAAACCTAATTACTTTCAATACATAAAACCATATGAAGGCACACATTTATTGGTAGTGGATGGAAGAACCAACAGTAGCGAATTTACCTTCTTCTTTGTCAGAGAATTACAACTAAAACAAGGAGTTACCTACGAATTCAGTTGCCAAGTAGCTAACATAGACTCGTTATACTTCGCAAAGAATCATGGTACCAACTCATTACCTAATTTGCGTTTCCAAATCAAAACCCAAGATACCAATGGTCAATGGGTACCACTACGACCAGAGAACAGTACCAACGAGGGATATTTACGCGTAAGTGAAAATTTAGGTGTATGGGAAGAATTTAAAGCCACATATACGGCAGCGAGCAACACTTGGGCCGAAATCAGAATTCAAAATACCACTAACATGAATGTGGTAGATGGCAACGACTTTGCCATTGACGCCATCTACTTTGGCGCCAACCGTACCACCGAAGGTTCTGAAGTGGAAGAAAACTTCAAACTCACCGTCGATAAAAAATACAATGCTGTTTTGAACGACGAATCATTGTGCCCTGGAACGAATACCCAAGTAAGTGTAGGTTTTGTAACTGATAATAATATGGCTATGATGCCACCCACTAATGCTCAGTATACATGGCTATGGTCAGACCCTAATGCAGGACCACAAACCGCTAGTTCAGAGAGTCTTACCGTTACCCCAAACAGTACTCCTGGCCAAACCAAAACCTATAATGTAGAGGTAAAATATAGCGAAGTTTGCAACAAAGCAACAGCATCCATGGTAGTTACCACTCGCTCCGATTGTGGCAACACCGAAACTCAAGAATATACGTATAGTGTATGTAAAGATAGTCCTTTTGCACTTACCGCAAAAAACACCGGCTCATCCTACACATGGGATACAGGCGAAAGCGGAGCCACCATCCAAGTAGCCTCGGCAAACTACGAATCAAAAATTTACACTTGTACTGTTGTTGATGGTACTACTACTTATATCGAAAAACACGAAATTATCACATCCGATTGTAATCAGTCATACGGGGACAATATCTGTGTTCTAGAAGAACATACCATTACAGCCTATTCGCAAGGCGATCGCTACGAATGGACCTTGCCTAACGGCGATACGAAAGAAGGACAAAGTATCAACATTACCATTAACGATATTGTCACAGCCGAACAATATATATGCAAAGTATATCGCAACCCCAACCCAGAAAGTAGCATCGACGCACCCTTGTGCGCCATCGAAACCCATACCTATGGCACATACAATTGTCCTGATGAAATCCATCATCCCGAGCAAGCAGTTTGTATTGGCGAAGAATTTGAACTTATCCCCACAACAACTGCCGATAGTTACATGTGGATTCAAGCAGACGGAAGCGGTCTGCGTGCACCCAGCATGAAAGACCTATTGAACCAGGAAACCACAAAAGAATACAAATGCCTTGCCATCAAAGCAGCCAACAACGAAGGTGAACCTATATTGGAGTATAACATGATGCCCAATGGCGATTTTGAAGATACCCAATCTACCAACAACCATTATAACGGATTTACCAGTTCGTATACATTCTATGAGCTTGACGAGGATTTTCCACAAAGACAAGGAGCACAGGACGACAAGAATGGATATTATCGCATTAGTTCTGATGCCAGCACCAGTGGCAATCATTACTTGGAATGCGATGGCGACGATTATGAACCTGAAGATATTACCATATCGTATGCGGCCATCCTAAACGGTTCTATTGTTAAGGGACAAGCCTATCAATTTGCCTTTTCGGGTATTACTATTGGCGGTAGCAACTTTGCCAACATCACCTTTAATTTACTATTAAAAGACGAGGCAGGCAATGTTATTAAAACCGAGCCTTTAATTAGTAATCAGATTATTAACAACACCACTTGGCAACAATTTGGTATGGGACAAAATTGGACAGCCGACAACGACTATCCACAAGCAGAAATTCAACTAATCAATCATACCAAAGGTTGGGGAGGAAACGATTTTGCACTAGATAACATCATTTTCCAAGCTGTATACAGTAACGAGAATAACACAGAAATTATTCTAGCAGAAGAATACTTTACCGTAACCGCTAGCGAATGTATAGACGAAGAAAATTGGGAAGTAGAGTTTTTAAAAGGATCTTCCCAAACTATAGAACCCAATGTTACTGGTTTAGGATACAAATGGTTTGACCAAGACGGCAACCCTGTATTGGACGAAAATGGACAACAAGTGTCCACTCCAACCCTTACCATTGTAGTAGACAAAACACAACATTATACGTGCGAGGTAGACCTAGGTCAAGGCAAAACACACTACGAATACATTACCGTTAAGGTATACGATCCCATCAACTTGGATCAATGCGAAACCGATGTAGTAACCCTTACACCTTCTAAACAAGGCAGCTATGCTTGGTATCTATTGGGCGATGACAACAGTAAAGTAGCCCTTAGCGAACCTACAATTACAGGTACAAAGGTACATTGCGAGCACTTAAGCACCATTGAAATTAACCGCATATTATGCGTCATTACCACACCAGAAGGTACACGCGATGAGCAATGGAACATTACCGTACACGCCAATCCTACATTTGAGGTAACCGTTACGGGTCGCGATGCCACCATCGAAACAAAGAGCGACTATACCAATTTGGTTTTGGACGGACAAGTAGAGTTTACCGAAACATGGATAAATACCTTAAATATTGGTGAGCATACCCTTACCATGACAGATGGTTACGGTTGTAGTTCTACCAGCACCTTTGAGGTAGTTCCTGTGCCCATCAAGCCCATGGTATTCTTTACCCCAAACAACGACAACAACCACGATTATTGGCAGGTAGAGGGTATTGATTTCTATCCAGAAGCCGTTATTCAAATTTTCGACCGCTACCATCGTCTACTTACCACCTTGATAGGTTTTGAAAACATCAAAGCTGGTTGGGACGGCATGTACAACGGTCACCAAATGCCTATGGACGATTATTGGTACGTGATTATGATTCCAGAAAACAACCAACAAATTAGCGGACACTTTACCTTGAAACGCTAAAAAGCGACATACACACATAAAAAAAAGCTGCAAATTTGCAGCTTTTTTTATATCACACCCAACTGGCGTTTAGATGTTGAGTCGTTATTATGACCTTCGACTATTCGATTCACCGATTAGTCGATTAGTCGATTCGTCGATTCGTCCGAGCGCAGCGAGTCCTGATTAATATTGCTTAGCCAGATCTAACGCTTTGTCGATACACAACCTGCTCTTTGGATTCACTATTGACAAAGGCAAATCGGGAATAACCAATTGCATGCCTTTTTCTACAGCATTCGGACTGCTCAATACATTGCGGTTAGCATCGTAAACATATACCCAAAACGCTTTATGACCATATGCACGCAACGCTACCATGGTTAAACGGCTACCATCTATAACGGTAACAGTTTCGCGTACGGGAGCATTCAATGCATCTTGATAGGTATAGTTCTCAAGGGTTAATTCGGGAGTAACTACTTCAGGAGTTTCTTCTTGTGGTTGTTCATCCGTATTCTCTGGCATTACCTGTTCTGCAGGTAGTTCTTCTTTTACTTCGGGTTGCGTTACAGTTGGTTGTTCTGCTTCTACCACTTTTGCCTCTTCTGTCTTGGCAATTTGTTCGTTGTTTGAAGCAGGCAACAACGCATCCTTGTAGTAATATGCAGCTGCACCTAACAATCCCAACGACAAGACCACTGCCACAGGTACCCATCTTTTTCTTCTTTTGAGCACTACAGGAGTTTCTGTATTTGGAGTAGGAGCAACTTCTTTGGGTTCTTCTGCTACGGTTGGGTTATCTACCTCGTTCTCTTTAACCTTGAAGGGCACAACCACAGGTTCTTCTTTGGCTTCAGGTTTCTCTGCAATAGTTTCCTCTGCAATAGGTTGCACTATAACTTCTGGTTCTACCGCAACCGATTCTTGCACCTCGGGTTCTACTACCAAAGGCTCTTCTATTTCAGGTTCGTCTAAGTCATCTTCCAATTCTTCTGCTGGCGTTAAAATCTCTGCAGCACCCATCACCGTATCCAAATGTGAATAGGGAGCATTGATTTTTTCTTTTACCTCAGCATCGGGTGTAAACGTTACCTTATAATGTCCTGGCAAAACAATCGACGTACCAGTAGACACGTCTACACTCTTTCTAGGTTCGTTCCAAATCAATTTAAACGTACCCAATCCTTTTACTTTCACTACCCCATCTTTTTCAAGATACTCTTGAATTACTTGCACCAACTCGCGCAAGAAACTCTCTGTAAACCGCTTTGTAGCACCCGATTGGGCAACAATGACATCGGTTAGTTCTTGAAGGGAAATCTTTTTACTTTCCACTGGTCGATAAATTTTTGAGTTTATTTTTATACGTAGTTCCCACCTTAAAGGTAAGCGACAATTTGGGAGGGATAACCATTTTTTGCTTCGTAACAGGGTTAATCAGAATACGATCTTGTTTCTTACGAACCTCAAACGAGCCAAATCCTTGAATAGAAAGCAGGGTTTCTTCGTTCATAGCGCCCACCATTGCATCGGTTGCAATAGCTAACAAAGAGCCTATTTCTTTTTGAGTTTTGCCCAAACGACGGGCCAACTCTGCCACTAATTCTTTGTTGTTCACGGCAGTTGATTTATAAGGTTATATGCAAATATAACACTATTTTTCTGATATGGCTTTCAATTTACCATAAAAATCAAATTCTTCCGCCTTGGTAATCAATACTTCGTAGTAATTACCGATGGTTAAATCGCCTTCCGACAAGGGTAACAAGCACTCGGTATCCACATCGGGCGAGTCAAATTGGGTACGGCCTACGTAGTATTCTCCTTCTATGCGGTCTATCACAACCGTTTGCGTAGTGCCCACTAATGTTTGATTGTGATTGTACGATATGCGTTGTTGCAATCGCATCAAAGCATCCAAGCGTTGTTGCTTGGTTTCGGCTGGGACATCGTCTGTATAGTGTAAATTTGCGTACGTATTTTCCTCGTCAGAATACATAAACGCACCCATGCGCTCAAATTTCTGACGCCCTACAAAAGCCATTAAATCTTCAAAATCGGCATCTGTTTCACCAGGGTGACCCACCATCAAGGTAGTACGCAGGCAAATTCCTGGTACTTCTTTGCGAATGCGCGCCAACAAGGCCTCGGTATCGGCACAGGTAATACCACGGTGCATTTTTTGCAACATGGCATCCGAGCTATGTTGCAAGGCAATATCTAGGTATTTACAAATGTTATCACGCTCGCGAATAACGGGCAAAATATCGTAGGGGAATTGCGTGGGATAAGCATAATGCAAACGCAACCATTTTACCCCAGGTATATCCGACAAGCGAACCAACAAATCGGCCAAAGCAAATGTATTGTACCTGTCTTTTCCGTAGTAGGTTAAGTCTTGTGCAATCAGCTGAAACTCGGTAACACCTTGTGCAACAAGGTCTTTTACTTCTTGTTCAATGTCCTCTATGCTACGGCTTTTGTATTTTCCGGTAATAAGCGGAATGGCACAATACGAACAAGCACGGTTGCAACCTTCGGCAATTTTAATGTAGGCATAGTGCGATGGCGTGGTAATATGGCGAGCTCCACAGATAGCAGGAGTTCCAATCTCAGCTTGCAAATCGGTCAAGATGCTATCAAAATCAAATTTGCCGTAAAAGGCATCTACTTCGGGTATTTCTGCTATTAGTTCGTTTCTATAACGTTCAGACAAACAACCCATTACAAACAACTTTTCTATTTTCTTTTGTTGCTTGCGCAAGGCTTGTTGTAAAATCACTTCGATGCTTTCTTCTTTGGCATCGCCAATAAAACCACAGGTGTTTACCACCACAATTTTGCCTTTGGGTTTTTCGGCATCGTGCGTAACAGCAAAACCTGCCTGTTTGAATTTGGTCATCAAATTTTCGGTATCGACCAAATTTTTAGAGCATCCTAATGTTATAAAATCAACTACTGGCAGTTTCATTTTAATCGGTAATTTTACCCAACAATGATTTTACAAACGATTGTTTATCAAATAGTTGCAAATCTTCCATTTGCTCACCCAAACCAATGTACTTAACGGGTATTTTAAATTGATCCGAAATACCAATTACTACCCCACCTTTGGCGGTTCCGTCTAGTTTGGTAACTGCCAACGACGAAATTTGAGTGGCTTTGGTAAATTGTTTGGCCTGTTCAAAGGCATTTTGACCTGTCGAACCGTCCAATACCAACATCACATCGTGAGGAGCATCGGGCACCAATTTTTGCATCACGTTTCTAATTTTGGTCAACTCGTTCATCAAGTTAATCTTGTTATGCAAACGACCTGCTGTATCAATAATCACCACATCGGCTTTGTTTGCTTTGGCCGATGCCAAGGTATCGTATGCCACCGATGCAGGGTCTGCACCCATTTTTTGTTTAATAACGGGCACGCCCACACGTTCGCCCCAAATTACCAACTGTTCTACAGCCGCAGCACGGAAGGTATCGGCAGCACCCAAATACACTTTCTTGCCCGCTTTTTTGAACTGGTAAGCCAATTTGCCAATGGTAGTGGTTTTACCCACACCGTTCACACCTACCACCAAAATAACGTATGGATTTTCGGATGTATCAATGTCCAATTCTGCAAAATCTTCGGTATTGTTTTCTGCCAACAAGGCAATCACCTCTTCGCACAAAATTTGATTCAACTCATCGGTATTCATGTATTTATCGCGCGAAACACGGTTTTCGATACGCTCAATGATACGCAACGTAGTTTCTACACCTACGTCCGATGTAATCAAAGCCTCTTCTAGGTTATCCAATACCTCGTCGTCTACTTTATCTTTGCCTGCAATAGCACGTTTAAGCTTGCCAAATACACTTTCTTTGGTTTTCGACAATCCTTTGTCTAACACTTCTTGCTTTTGCTCTGCATTATCTTTTTTGAAAAATGAAAAGAATCCCATATACTAATGTTAAATTATTTTACAAAGTTAAAGAAAATCACCCACTTAACGAAATTATTCCACAAAAAAAGCGACCTCGTTAGAAGTCGCTTTTAATATGGTAGTAGCAAATCTTATTTTGCTAAAAATTCTTTTACGTTGTCGTTGTGCACAATTTCTTCTTGGAACATATAAGCACCAGTTTTAGGCGATTTAACCATTTTAATCACCTTGGCGAACGAACGTCCTTCACCTCTTTGAATCGTTGCAACTGTTTTCTTTGCCATAGTATATCTTATTTAATTTCTTTGTGAAGAGTCATTTTTTTCAATACTGGATTGTATTTCATCAACTCCAAACGTTCAGTTGTGTTTTTTCTGTTTTTGGTAGTGATGTAACGCGACATGCCTGGCATACCGCTTTCTTTGTGCTCGGTGCACTCTAGAATAACTTGTACTCTATTTCCTTTTGCTTTCTTTGCCATGGTATTAACCTCCTAATTTTACGATTATAGGTAACCTTTTTCAGCAGCACGTTTGATAGCTGCATCCAAACCTAATTTATTGATAATACGAAGACCATTGGCAGAAACCTTAAGGCTTACCCAGCAATCTTGCTCTACCCAATAAAATTTTTTAGTGAAAAGGTTCACATCAAACTTACGTTTTGTTCTTCTCTTTGAGTGAGAAACATTGTTTCCGATAACGGCTTTTTTACCGGTAATTTGACAAATTTTTGACATT
>JAEIGA010011006.1_pt1 | contig 13726 bp, 17 predicted proteins | sample 9270691 | NCBI WGS metagenome assembly JAEIGA01 (sample SAMN17057246, study PRJNA624740) | gut metagenome | biome: biome; isolation source: fecal sample | host: Bos grunniens | place: China: Xizang | collected 2019
AAGAGGGTATATAAAGATATAGGCAGAAAGCCTTCGTGCGATACAGAGAGAATTTGGAGCCTTCTGGCGCGTTCTGGAAGGGGGTATAAAGAAAGACCCTAAGCTCAAAGGCCTAAGGTCTGTTGTGGGGTTATGCGCCGCGGGGTTTAAGTAGGCTTACATGTTTCTGGAACTCTTTAAAGGTTATAAGGTTGCTAAACATAAAGCATCTGGTATCAAACTGTAAGATTATGTTCTTTTGTATATCTACACTGAATTGCTCGTCGAGATAAGGCCTCATAGCCTTTACCGGTTTCTTTTCGCCTTTATATTTCCTTATTATATTATCATCCCAAACAGTAAACCAGCTGTCAGAGAACTTTTTAAACTTTATTATATAAGATGGCGCGTAAAGTCTTTGCTTTGTTATAAGTGTTGTATCTGTATCTATTTGGTTAGTAAAAGTACTTGCCTTTGGCATTAAGATGTCTGCAATAGTACCAGCTCTACGTGCTTTATAAGCCTCTGTGGGTGCTATGTTATGAATAACCGCTCTTTTCTTTTTCAGTTTAAATATACCAAAGCTCTCTGGAATAAAGTTAAAAGCACATAGAATGTCAGAACTCTCCTCAAGAGTATTTCCAAGGAAGAATATTTTAATTCTATCTTTGGTGCTTCTCACCAAGTTCTCAAGCTGATTAACAAGGCTGTAAGTTATGTCAAAGGTATTCTTTTCTCCCTCTTCTCTTTGGAACTCGTCTATGGCTATATTATATCTCATATTAGGGTCCTTTAAAAAGTCCTTATCAAATATAGAGCCTTTGTCATTATAAAAAGTACTGATAGCATATACACGAGCCATAAGCTTTTTCTCAAGTATTTTAGTTTTACCATTCTCATCTGGCTCGGTTCTTTTAGTAACCTCGTATACATTATTACCCGAAGTAACAAGATCAAGATCATACTTTCTTCTTATGTCGGGGTCTATTAACTTTTCTGCATTGTTCTGTAAAAGTTTTCTACTCGCTGCTTCTGTTAATCTCAGCCAAGTAAATGGTATTCCTTTATTTTTCCATTGGTCTACAAAGAAATTTGTTACTGAATAACTCTTTCCTGCTTCTCTACCACCAAGTAATAAATAAAACAAAGCCCAGTTAGCATTGCCCAAGATGGGGCGAAGATTATACCACTCCGCCTCCCTCTTCTTTTTAGCAAGCTGTCGTGCTTCTATTTTCTTAGCACCAACTTTAAGTTTATTAATAGAAGTATTTTTCGAACTCATCTCTCGCCTCATCAAATGTCAAGCCGGTTGCAACTAAACTAACTACATAATTAGTAAATAAATCTTCTCTCACTGCTTTACTTCTAATATCGCCTAAATCTTTGCCATACATTTTTTTGTACTTCTTTTCAAAAGTTCTATCTACATATTCTTGCGATGCTGCAACCATTCGAGCAGGATTCTTAATTTTCGCACTTTTCGCAAGTTTATATTGCTCTTCAAACTCTGTCTTACTATATTTTGGACGGAACCATCCTGCTTTATGTCCCTTAGTATACTTGTCGTACCAATATTCATATGTTTCATAAGCAGTTCTTTTTGTCGCTCTTCTTTTAATATCTCTACTACCTTTTTTTCTAGCCATTTATAATTTCTCCTATTCTTTGAGTACAACTCAATTTATTTAAATCTTCAAATGTAAAGTCTCTGTCTTCATCTATTACAGAGCCTTCATATAAATCAAAGCCACCGTGTTTAAACTTAATACAATGGTCATTTTGTCTTGCACAGTAAACATTAATATCTTTCATCATAAAGTCAGCTCCGATAAACTCCTGTGCAAATCTACCAAGTTCTGAATTATTAATACCAAATTTACGGTCTCCAAGATAGATAATACCGTCTACACAAATATGAAGTATAAAGTGAAGTCCAATTTTATCTACCATGTCGAGAATCTTTTGATTACCTCGTGCGATTGCTATAGCTACTATATGAGCTAGCTGATAGCTTCCATGGTCTTCATAAGACATTATACGCTTTTTATCTTTATCTTTTCGATGCCAGCAACCAATTGTTTTATTCATTATAAGTTTAGCTTCTTCGTACTCTACTGTATCTTTTGCACACGAATTTTTATTCGCATAGAAATAATTCCAAGTAGAATCCATAGTATATTCACTAGCTTTCATTAAAATAGTAAGTTCTTGGTCGTCAGGAAGTGGTGTAAAAGTATAATCTTCTCTTTGGTCGAGTCTAAAAAGATACGGAAATAAGGGATTTCCTAACCAACTATGAGTATCAAATACGCCATACTCGGCGCAATGTCCAGAAGCATAAAAAGCAAATGGATATTCTTCTGTAGGAAGCGCACGACCCTTTACAGGTTTAGCTGTATGATAATCAGGCAATCTGCCTAAGCATCCAGAAGGGTACTGTGAACTAGCATCAATTGCACTAGCTCTATAAATATTATTACAGTATTTTTTATTGATAAAGTAAAACTGTCGAGGTATACATCTTTTAATATCCTTATGAGCGAAACCAAAAGCGACTCTTAAAGATGTATTATTATTCATTTCTTTGAATTTATATTCAAAAAGGCGGTCCGGTCTTGTATATTCATTATTAGTATTCTTTTTATCGTCGAACATATTAGTAGAATAAATAATATATTCATTATTCTCTACTAAATAGAGCTCACAATAATCTCCATGTTTCTGAAGACCATAAGTCTGTTCGGTGTACTCATTTCGCTTAGTTTTAGTTTCTGTCTTAATTCTAGTAGACATAACTTCAACAAGCTTCTGCCTCATTTCTGAGGCAGATAACTTTACTTTGCGAGCTTCGTATTTCCAATTTATATATTGAATCTTATGAAATATCATATTACTCATCTTACTTCAATATCACGTCGAGAGCTTGATGAACTAACATTAGCTTATCTTCATAGCTCCTAGTCTTCTTAATAGCTCTCTCAGCCTTACAGCACTCATGCCACAGTGCCTTATTGCCCTGCTCCTTAAACTCTTTCTTCCACGAAGCTAATATCTCTCTATAATCTCTTAATTCTAATCTTAAGGTTGTCATAATTATTACTTATCTCCTCTCAAAATGTTTATGACATACATCTAAAGCATGCTTTACCACGGGCCATGCTTCCTCTTTTTTAGCTTTAACTATCTTCTCAATAGTGCAGCATTCGTGCCAGAGTTTCTTGTTTCCGTTCTCTTTAAAAACTTTCTTCCAAGATTCTAGCTCTAAACAATCTTTCTTAAATTCAGACACTTCATTTACCTCCTTTTTATGATTATCATAATATCTTAAACGTGCTTTAGTATTAGCAATATTAGCTACTACTCTTTTGTATCTAGGGTCTGTAGACTTTCCATAAAGCTCGGGGGCTTTTAAATACTCATTCTGATATTTTGTCAAAAGTTCTTCATAATAGCTTCTAGGTCTATCGAGTTTACATTTAAGCTCAAAAGTAGACTCTTTCATTTGTTCAAGTTTATGTCTACGTAAATGTTCTGCGTGGGGCATTGCTATCAAGTTATCTAAAGCATTATTAGCTGGATTCTTATCTTTGTGATGCACATCCCAATCAGGGGCTAAGCTACCATTAAACCATACCCATACGATGTGATGAATATATAAAGTAAATGGCTTTCCAAGTTCAGCTCTATTAAAGCCCATTACTTTATATTTTTTACAGCTGTTCTCTGCGATACTGTTACCTTGGTTGCTTATAACCGTTCCATCTTCAAGTACTTCTTTAATACCTAGAAACTGTAGGTATTCTTTAGTCAGTAAAGTTCTTTTGTTTTCCATAATACTTCACCTCTTTACATCAAACATTCAAGGGCATAAATTTTAAACGGTTTACCTGTTTTAATAGTAAGGAACTCTCCGTTATCATTACTATCGATATGACTGCTGTAACCGTTATCACTTCCCATATTAAGCCAGCAACCAATCGATCTACACTCATACTTAATGTTATACAGTATATTATTTCCGTTACGTTTAAATACAGAAATAGTATAACGATACATTTCACCACTGAGTGTTGATGCTGTCTTAGAGTACGTGCAACCGACCTCGAATTTACCAAATCCAAACTTATCCATTTTATTCTCCTCAGCCTTATTTATTTTAGTTTATTTTTAATGCTTACAGGCGGCCACTCTGCTTACATTATATTATACGATATTGATTTGCTATTTTCACTCTTCTGCAATAAATTTAGCGAATTTTTTTTGATAACTTTTTAAAAAAATTGAAAAATATGTGGCTATCGTTATTTTTTTAACAATTAAATAATTATCTAAATTAATTGTACAGGTAATACTGTATAATATAAGAGAGACCTAACTACTTATATTTGTTAAAATCAAAGAATCGTGGAGTCCACGCGAAGAGCGGCCACACTTTGTCAGGGGTCGTACACCTGGTTAGCATAAGTAGAGATAGGCTGCAACTCAAAAATTTAAGAGGAGATTTAATATGTTAAAAACAATTTTAGGGTTACCGTTTGCGCTTATGTGTTATATATTTGTATTACCCGGTTGTTTCTTTGGAACAATTGCATGTAAAATTAGGGGCAAATGTTACCCGGGAATAAAAATTGAAAATAAATAAAATAATATAAGAAAGAGAGACACTACAAATGAATGTAAATGAAAATGAAACTCAAGTAAACGAACAGGTAGATAATACCGCCTACATCGATGCAATACGAGATCTCAGAGAGAACTCTGTAAACAAAGAGCTTTATAATAAGCTTAAGGACGAAAGAGATGCTTTAATAAAATCTTTGGTAAACGGCACCAACCCAGCAGCGGCTGAGGTTGAACAGGTACGAAGCCTCGCCGAATGCCGCGAAGATTTCATTAAGCCTTCTGAAAGCCAGTGTGAGTATATGGAAAAGTTGTTAGCTCTTAGAGAAGCTGCTATTAGAGAAGGTGAGCCTGACCCTATGGTTGCTACAGGACACTTTATTACTCCTACCGCACAGAATTATCAGAGAGCCCAGGAAATCGCAGATATTTATAGAGAATGTCTTGATTACGCCGCAGGTGATGATAAAGTCTTTATAAATGAGATACAGAGAAGACTTATGTAATCTTGTTGCAAATATAATTAATTATTTAGGAGAAATTTAAAATGGCATTTAATATGCACCCCGCTACCACTCAGGTAAAATATCCTTTTAACGGACACCTGAATCCCAACGAAGTTTTCGGTAGTATTTATAACATGATCATCAACCAGGTCGTTAAGGCACCTGAGCTTGCTGATAACTACAACTTCGTAGAAAAGTTTAGAACTGAAGGTTCTATGTTTGGAGACACTGTTCTCTTCTATGACCAGGACGTACTTGCTACTCGTCCTTGGCTTGGCGACGCTGAGGCTCAGAATCTCTTGTCTATTGAGAGACCTGCTGATCCCGAGTGTCAGGCTGTTACTCTTAACAAATTCAGAATTTGTAAGACTTCCCTTGACTCTTATCTTACTAAGAGAGCTTGGTCTACTGAGAATGCTTTCACTCAGTTTAATGACATTGTAATGTCTATGGTTGGCGCTACTAAGAAACTTTATGAAGTTACTATGATGAACGCTTTCCTTGGTACTGTTGAAGGTGCCGCAACTAAAGCAGACCTTGAGATTCCTCTTAGTGATATTACCGAGACTGGTGAGGCTAAGAACAGACTTGAGGCACAGACTATCGCTCAGTATCTTGCAGACCTTATTGTAGACATGAAGGACTATTCTCGTGACTACAATGACTACGGCTTCATGAGAGCTTACAACGAGTCTGACCTTATGGTTATTTGGAATGCTAAGTACGTAAATAAGATTAATAAGCTCGACCTTCCTACTATCTTCAATAAGGCAGGTCTTATGGACAAATTTGAGCAGAATATTCTTCCTGCTCGCTACTTTGGTACTCTTGTAGATACTAATTCTCTTCCTACTGGTCTTACTGTTCAGACTAACGGTAAGATTAAGATTGGTTCTAACTACACCGGTGCTACTATCAGAACTATGGAGGAAGATGTATTTGCTAGCGGCCATAAGTTCGCTGGTGAAGCTCTTGCAGTTAATGATGAGTTCGTTCCTGGCGCTGCTTACTTTGAGGACGAGGATATTATCTGTAAGGTAATCACTAAAGAGACCGTTAAGTATACGGCTGCTTTCGAGGCAGGTACTGAGTTCTTCAATCCTCAGGCACTTGTAACTTCTAAGATGCTCGTATGGGGCTTCTCTGAGCCTACCAGACTTCTTGGACAGCCTTGCGTAACTGTACACGCTGACTAAGTCTCCTCTCTTTCTAACTGGCCAAAAGCCAGCCAGTCTCTCAAGCTCTCCTGGATAAAAGAGAGCTTAAATTTATATTAAAGGAAACTAAAATGAAGAAATTATACTATCTTAGTTTCAATAACTATTATAACAGACTCGTTAAGCGTGAAGAGACTATAACCGACTATTTAGCTAAAAGTACTCTTTGTGGTGCAATATCAACAGTTAACTTCTTCCCTAACGACGGTATTTCAACACAACATACCCCGTACCTAAATGACATAGAAAAGATTCCCGACTATTTAGTAGTGGCAAATGAAGATGATACTATTCACTCTAGATGGTTTGTTATGGAATGTAGGTATAACGCGGGTAAGACACAATATATATGTAACTTATATAGAGACCTTATAGCCGAATATTGGCCTACCGTAGTAGATAAACCCTTCTTCTGTGAGAAAGGCGGTTTATCAGTACTTGATAACGGTATCTTCAATGATGAAGCTATATTAACTTCTCAAATTAAAACTAACGAAATAACAATTTCAGATGCTACTAACTGCCCTTGGATTGTAGGCTACTATGCTCTTCCTGAAGCAGGCGAGCAGAATAGAACTGTAACCTTTACTTCTACTACTATTACGCCTGACGTTGAAGTAAACGGTATTGAAAACTGGCAATACTATGATGCCACCGGTAGGTGGGTAGATGACTGGAACCTTAATTATTTCTATAGATATAATCGACTTATATTCGATGATGAATACTGGATTGTTCCTTTTAAACCAGGAGTAAAGGGCACTGCCTTTCAAGTATCTACGCCTACTGAGTGGGGTACCGGTAAATCGCCGTCATCTTTTGGAACAGATATCGCAGCATTAAGCTCAAGAGGAACTTATCCTACTACTCTACAACAAAGATTTTCTGAGTATACTGGACTTTCCTTTGATAATGCAGCTAAAGATAGATTATTAAGTTTAGAAGGAAGAATTATTAAAGATACTGCAACCGGTGCTATTTATCAAGTTCACGTTACTTCAGATCAGCAGAATGTTGAATTAGGTACTATATTACCTACCAGCCCTCTTGGAACAACCATGCGTGAGATGCTTGGCTCTGGTGGTGATGAAATTATGTTTAGCATGTCAGGTAATGCTAATGAATACAACTTTAGATATTCATCTACTTTTACCGTACTCAAAGTTACCTTAATAAACGCTCTTTTAGACAGTGGTAGTATAGTTATAAGTACTACTAGAAGACCGCTATATGATGCACCTTACGCTATGTTTGCAATTCCTTATGGAACACTTACTTTCACTAAAAATTATACACCGCTCCCTGGAGCGCCTAGTGTTCCGTATTCCTTTACTACCTCAGAAATAAATGGTATCAATATTGCTACTGCAATTGCCGAGGGTGCTGGCTTAGTTTATGATGTTCAACTACTTCCTTATTGCCCTGTTAAGAAGATAAGAGAATACTTTGAGACTGCCCCTATTGGACCCGGCTGGAGCTTCTCTATAGACGATCAAAATTTAGTAGAAGGCCAGGATTATTCTATTGCTAATAACGACCAAAATAAGCCAATTCAGGTACTTTTCTGGTGTGATGTTTCTAGTGATAGTTTTATTGTAGAAAGTATAGGCAAATTTAAAACTGCAAGTATGCCTACAGATGCTATAGACTTTAAAGTAGGCTGTCAAACAGAGTTTATCAGACTTTGCTCACCTAACTACAACGGTGTATTTGAAATAAACCCCTATAAGAACAGAGGTATTGACTACTTTACAGTAAGTTATACTTATAAACCTTATCAACCGTTTATTCAGTTAAGTCCTAATTTCAAAGCTTTGTATGGTAAAGATTATAATGATGCTAGAGGACTTATTCTTGGTGGCGACTTTAGTTTGCCTATAATTAATGACCAGTGGCAATCTTATGAAATACAGAATAAGAACTACCAGGCAATGTTCAACCGTCAGATTGATAACATGGAAGTTCAGCATAAGTATCAGAGACGTGAGCAGATTGCTGGCGCTATTATGGGTACTGTAACCGGTGGTGTTACCGGCGGTGTTGCTGGTGCTTCTACTGGTGGTGGTATTTATGGTGCTATAGCAGGTGCTGCAGTAGGTGCTATAGGCTCTGGTGTTGGTGGTTATCTTGATTATACTGCAGGAGAAGCTCTTAGAGCAGAAGCACTTGATTATACCAAAGACCTATTTGGTTATCAACTTGATAATATTAAGGCACTTCCTAATTCACTGACTAGAGTATCAGCTTACAATATAAAAAATAAAATCTTCCCATTTATCGAGGTGTATGACTGTACGCCAGAAGAAAAGGAAGCGGTTAGAAATAAGATTATATATAATGGAATGACAGTAGAAAGAATTGGTAAAATTGAACAATTTATTGGCCAAGAAAGGCAGTATGTTAAAGGTCAGTTAATTCGTTTCGAAGATCTTACTGAAGACACTCACGTTCTTACTACCTTGTCAAATGAACTTTATAAAGGAGTATTCGTATGAGTATTCAAGCAAATATAAATCAAGGAATAAGTTTAGCAGGTTTTTTGATTCAGACCAACCCTGCTATTCAAGAGAAAGCTAAAGTTAAAAGAGAACTTAGAACTATACAAACAGAAGGCGAAGCAGTAGCTAAAGCTGCAAATATAGAGCGGGAAATAGCACTCGCCACTAATAGAGGCCGTACAGAGGAGGTATTTACGAAGGAGACTGCCGACAAGTTTGAGTCTGAAGTAATACCGACTGCTAAACGCTTAAATGAGTTAAAAGAAAAACGCTTTAAGCTGGCCCCTACTATAGAAAATTACCAAAAGCTTACGGAAGGCAGAGAACAAGTTGAACAACTAGAGACTGCAGTTTCAGAGTTTAAGGAAAGACGTGAGCCCCTAACTATTAAAGAAGAGGCCGTCGAAAAATATAAAGCTGCTGAAAGAGAAAGAAAGGTAGCTGAAGAAGTTAAAGTTCTTGAAAAAGCAGCTGCTTCTACTATGGCTAAGCAGGAGCAAAAAAGAGGCGGTAGAAGAAGCTTTGCTAGCTATCACGAGAAAATGCTAGCTTCTCAAGGCTTCGACCCTTCTAAGATACCGCAAGCAACTAAAAGAGAAATGATGAACCAATACAGTACAAAGGAGAGAAGAGAAATTATGGATAAGATAGATAAGGAGGGAAGCAATGGCTAATAATGCGAGATTATATGACCCTGCTCTACTCATTCAAGCCGGTATTAACCCTAAAACAGGTTTGCCGATGAAAATGGGTGAGGGAGTATGCGGCTGCGGTAAGACCGATATTAAAAAGCAGCTTAGGATAGTAGACGAGCAGGATGCTGTTAACCGCTTCACTTGGTATAACTTACCTGAAGGCCTTAATGGAAGACTAATAGAGAGAATTCTTTATTACAGAGGCCAAGGTATGTTATTTACCTTAGGTGATAAATTCTACTTCCTTCCTTATGCGCTCAATGGAACTATTGATGTTTATGGCCGCTTTATGGCTGTAACGCCCCTTCCTTTTAACGGCACTTCTAATGACGGTGACACTAAGAAAGCTTGGATTCAAGGACTTACTTATGAGCCTAGATATGAAGTAGAGCTTCCTGAAGACTTTATTGATAAATCACCTATGGAGCTTCAGTCTTATATAGAGAAATCCTGTGTAATTCTTAAGGATTATACTGAGCAACTTGCACAGACAATAATTCCTAGACAGATACTTCAAGACCCTATCTTAGACCTTATGTCTGAGTGTTATCCGTTTATGAGAACTGCGCTTATTAATAGCACAGGTGTTAGAGGCCTTAAGGTAGCAGATGACACTGAAGTAAATGAAGTAACAAGAGCTAATCATCAGATTCAATCTTCAGCCTTAAATGGTAATATTTATACACCTATTAAAGGTAACTTAGACTTCCAGGAACTTACTAGCGGCGGCTATCCTAAAGCTCAGGAGTTCTTACTTGCTATGCAGAGTTTAGACAGCTTTAGACTATCTTTATATGGACTCGGAGAAGGAGGCCTTTTCCAGAAGAAAGCCCATATGTTAGAAGCAGAGCAGGAAATGAATGCTGGCAACGTAGGACTTGTTGCTAGAGACGGTCTTCAGAATAGACAGGATTTCTGTGATATTGTAAACTCTATTTGGGGCCTTGGTATTTGGTGTGAAATGTCTGAAACTGTTCTTGGTGTTGATACTACCGGAGACGGTGTTGTAGGAGAGAATGAAGCAGGCCAAAAGGAAGCTATACAAGATGCACAGGAGGTAACTGAAGATGAGCTTTAATTGTTCTCTAGGTGGAGAATACTGTAACCCTAGTTTTGTAGAAGTATTTAATAGTGCTGAGAGCTTCTTAGAGGGCTATAAGACCTGCGGTATTCCTACTACAGTAGCAGATGAGTCTATAACTACCTTATTCTATCTCTTATATGCTAAGTTCGGAAATACGCCTATTAAGAGTAATGATAAAAACTTATTTGCGTATAGATGTTATCAGATTATATTCCAATATGCCCCTGCATGGGAAAAGAGACTTGAGATTCAGAATACCTTAAGAGAGATAAGTTTAGCAGACAGCTCAGTACTTTATCAAGGTGCTAAGACTATCTACAACCATGCCCTACATGACGGCTCTGCACCAAGCACTCAGACTTTAACTGAGCTTGGCTATATTGATTCTCAGAATACTACTAATTATAGAAAAGCTAAAGTAGACGCTCTTGCTGAGCTTGAGGCAATGCTTGAGACAGATGTGACAGAACTTTTACTTAATAAATTTAAACCCTTATTTAGTCAGTGGTTAAGTGCTGACAAACCAGTATATTATGTAACGGAGAGTAATGAAAATGTTTGAGATTATTATGAGCTATGCCTATGCTTGGGCACCAGTACTTGCGGCTATTCTCGGTGTTGCTTCTATGGTACTTACCGGAATTGGTAAACTTACAGCAGCAGCAGATAAACTTAAGAATTCTGAAGAGTTTAAACAGCTTAAGGAACAGATTAAGACAGAACGCGAAGAGAATAGGCTATTGCGCAACCAGCTTACTGTAATTGAAGAGAAGCTTAAAGGCTTTGATGCTAAGGCAGAGGCTATTATAAGAGGAGAAGAGATTATTTATTCTTATGAAAGGGCCGACCATGCTGAGCTAGAGAAACTTTGTGCGCGACTAAATATTCTATATAGTGAAGTATTGAAAGGAGTAACCTATGCAACAGATAACACAGAAGCGAAAGAAGAATTATCAGATTGCTAATTTCTTACATATTCTTCTACAACTTGGCCCCTTAGTTATATTTTCGATACTTGCAGTATGCTCACTTGAAACACCTACAGAAGCAGTTAAGGTATCTGCATTCTTCTTAATGAGTATTGTACTGTCTATAGTATCTGTAGTAAGACATAAAATGAGTAGGTCTAGTTTATGGCTACTTTTAATTGCTATCTACTTTGCATTAGATTATCTTTTGGTGCCCCTTGTGGTTATAGCATGTTGCCAGGTAGCTGATGAATTATTTGTAAGGCCTATAAAAGATAGGCTAAAAGAAAAATACCATAATGGAAAGGATATAGAGGAGTACTTATAATATGAAATACCTTATTCCCAAACAAACGCAGAATTACTGGACCATAGGCGCCTTATCAGTTATCTTAATGTTCTTTGTGCCGTTCTGTGGTTCAGTAGCCGGACTCGGTCTTAGTTTGCCAAATACAGCGGCAGGCTGGATTGTTTATATTACTGTAAAGACCCTAGCTTGCGTACTTAATATTATGATATTTAATAGATTTGTATGTCAGGCAAAGATAAATGTAAAGGATAATCCGAAGTATATAGAAGCTTGCGAAATTCTATCTTTATATGAAACAGAAACAAAACCTAGAAGCCCTAAAGAGTATTTTACTAAGTTGTATGCACGTAAAGGCACAGGCTTGTTAATAACTACTCTACTATCTACTATCTGTATTACCCAAGCAATGCTTACTTTTGACTATATAACCTTTATAAGCCATATAGTAGCAGTAGTAGTAGCAGTAATCTTCGGACTTAACACTATGGGTGATACAGAAGAATTCTGGATAGGAGAGTTTTGGCAATATGCGAAAATGGTTAAAGGGAATATGGAAGCTTCTAAAACCAATGTTCTCGAAGCAAATGCTGCCAAGTCTGATAATCGGGGAGCTGATATATTGGAGTCCCCTGATAGTACTCGGGATATTAGCACTGTTTAATTCGAGCTTCTGGGCAATATTCGGAGCTGTTTATACAGTTTGGGTATTTATATTACCAGCAATTCCTATACAAATTCTTTTTACATTAGCAATCTATGGCCTGTGGTGCAAAATATCTCGTCGTAACAAACAATCAGATATCCCCGAAGCAAATACCACTACCACAGGCCCTGATTGCGATATATGAAGAATATGAACCCCTTATGTTAAAATTTTAACAATATATAAAGGAGAATAAAATGATTCCTGAAATTCCTGATTTAAAAGGCTATGTTGAAGGCCCTAATGGTGAGCAGCTTAGAACACCATTTCAACAGATATATCATAACACCGAAGAAATCAAAACTTTTAATGATAAGATAGACAACACAGATGAATGGGTAAGTTATTTATCTGCAGACCTTGAAGATAGAGTAAGAATTCCTGATCCTGATGTTCTACCTGCAGACGCTACCCTAAGATGTCTTACTATTGATGGTCAGCATAAGACCAGTGCTAAGGCTTATAGCAACCAGCCAGTAGGTAATAGTATAGCAATGAGAACAGGTGGTGGAGGCCTTCTTATAGAATCTCCATCAAGCGATAATGCACTGCAAGCAGTAAACAGTAAAGCACTTGAAACTGCACAAGCAATGGCTTATGCTGATAGTTTCTCAGCAAGTAAGTCTAGTTATCCTTACAAGGCTTACCAATTCGCAGCTAAAACATGGAAGAATTGGACTGGTGAAGGAAGTATAACTAATGTTCCTACAGAAGCTAATGTCAACTGGTATCAAAAGCTATGTAATGCCAGTAATGTTACAGTAAACGTAAGATTTGTAAATGGAGCAAGAGCTAGTTCTGCTAGTGGATATAAATCTTTAAACAGCTTATGCTCTCTCTACACAGACAAAGCACAAATAGTAAATGGCAGCGTTGTTCTAACACCAGGTTTAAATGACCTTACGCTATCAATTGCCCCACACTCAGTTGTGCAAATCTACTGTCGTAACAGACCTGAAACAGCTAGTATACCCGGTGGTTATACACAAATCTGGATAATGTAAAGCGGCGCATAACCCCACAACAGACCTTAGGCCTTTGAGCTTAGGGTCTTTCTTTATACCCCCTTCCAGAACGCGCCAGAAGGCTCCAAATTCTCTCTGTATCGCACGAAGGCTTTCTGCCTATATCTTTATATACCCTCTT
>JAEIGA010011007.1_pt1 | contig 13725 bp, 12 predicted proteins | sample 9270691 | NCBI WGS metagenome assembly JAEIGA01 (sample SAMN17057246, study PRJNA624740) | gut metagenome | biome: biome; isolation source: fecal sample | host: Bos grunniens | place: China: Xizang | collected 2019
GTGCCATCAGGTGTAGCAGCCATACCAACCTCCAACTTGTCGTCCTCCGCCTCTGTCGAGAACAACACCTCGCCGTCCTCGCCTACGAACTCGTAGTTAAGGGCAGTGCCGAGAAATTTCTGCACCTCGTTCACGAAGTTCAAAACTCTCTCCTTCAATGTTTTGTTTTTTGCCATACTGCTTTTGTTTAATGGTTTGAAATTTGTATTATAACTGTTGATTTTGCCTATAAAGCCCCAGTTAAGCAAGTCTTCCGCAGAACGAGTCTTCTCCTCTGCCATAATCGCCTCCAACTCCTCTCGTGGAAGGGCAGTGCGGTCTGCGTAGATGTCGAGAATTTTGTTTTGCAGATTTCGCATCTCTTCTGCTTGCGCTTCCAAGTCATCGGGAGTGCCACCTGCATACGATGTCCACACCTTGTGGATAAGAGCTCGACAATTCGGATTTGCAGTGCGGTTTTCCTTTGGTGCTGCAAGCAACATACACACTGCCATAGAGTGGCACGCACCTTCAATGTTCATATAGATATTTTTGCCACTTGTACGCAAACAATCATAGATTGCCAAGCCTTCCTCTACTTCGCCACCGTTGCAGTGGATATTGAACTTAAAGTCTTTCTCGTCAGGATTGCTCTCAAATAAAGTCTGCACGAAATCAAGAGAGAACACGCCCTCCTCATCGTCCCACGAGTAGTACCACCAGTTATCCTTGTGGGCTATTGGTTTGTGTAATTTTACCTCAATCATTGTCTTTCGTATTGTTTTGTAATGCAAATTTAGATGGGAATATCTCTCGCTGTTGGTAAACTTTTTTACCACTAAACCTCAGCACTCATCTTTTGAATGATTTTGCGGACATTCTCCTCACAAGTGAAACACTTTGCCGACACTGCCATATAAGCGTCCATTTTAGGCATACCGTTCCCCGTCAACTGGGTGTACATCTCATAAATGTAGATGTATCGCCCAATCGACTTGGAGAAGATACCTGCTTGTATCATCTTTTCTCGCAGGTCCTTCGGAACGGATATGGCAAGGTCGTAGAGTTTCATTTTACATTTTCGAAGACTCTTCAATACGCATTTGTTCGTCTTGTGCTTTTTTGAACTCCTGCAAAGAAAGATAGATCTGCAATCCCTTTATTGCCTCGCCTACGGATATACCGAACTTGTTGGCCAACATATCATAGTCGATATTGCTATCGAGTCTATTACCTCCTACTGCGTTAGCAAACGACCTTACCGAATATCCAGTATTTGGCATATTGGCGTGTTTGCCGATGTAGGATATAAGGTTAAGAAGTTCGGGGAACGCCTTGGCTGGATTTGACGATATGATACGCTCTTGGTCCTCGGTATTGACGAGAACACCGCCCTGCTCGTGTGTGGCTCCCTGAATTTTTCCACCCTTGCGAGCTGTCGGTATAGGTGTTGCCAATACTGCTGCCAACTGTGCAGCACCGAGAGCAGTAACGAGACCAGTGAGAACACCCGTAGAAACACCAAAGTCGAATTTCGGTACCTCCGCCCAAATCTTCATAATTGCCATAGCGGTGTTGATGCCAATCTGCACAGCACCCATTACCTTCTCTCGAATGGCTTGTTTGCGTGCGATTTCTGCTTTCTTCTCGTCTAAATCCTTATCGAGTTTGGCAACCTCTTTGTCATATTTCTTTTGAGATATGACACCAGCGGCGAGTTGCTCGTCAAGGTCGGCTTTCTCTTTCGAGTGATTTTCCTCTGCCTTTTGTAACTTCCGATCTTCAAAGGCACACAACACATCGTTAAGAGCACCGGCAATCTCCATTACTTGATTAGCGTAGTTCTCTACATCTGCTATTCTTTGGGCATTGTAGTCGGCTTGGAGTTGAGCAAGTTCCTGTTCGAGTGCGGCTCTCTGCTCGGCTGTAAGATTTTCGAGTGCAAGTTCATCTTCAAGGAACTTTTTGCGGATTTTGAATTGCTCGTTGGCATTCTTCCAATTCAACTGCAATTCCTTGTTGAGCGTAGCACTACGCAACTCATATTCGAGTTGAGCAAGTCGCACTTCCTCCTCGTATGTCGTCAGCCCTGCCTCCTTGCGTTTTCTGATGAGTTCCTTTTGATACTCAATCTCGTAGCCAAGTTTAGTTTCAGCACTCGCAGAGAACTTGCGAACATCATCTTTGTAGGTTTCATCTAACCCCTGCAAGATGTCTTTATTGGCATTGTCATTTTGTGCTTGACGGACCGATGCAATCTCTTTGGCACACTTATCGGCCAACATCTTCTCATAGTATGCCTTCTCATCAGCCGAGAGATTTGCATCGTTCTTAATTACCTCCGCAGCATACTTATATTTCGCCTCGATGTCCTTTATCTGGTCGTCCAACTTCTTACCACCAGCCATTGAGATTATGCTGTTGAGAGTCTTGCGATTGAACTCATCTAACGCATTGACTTGGTTAAGTAGGAAATCATTTGATTGTCTTTCGAGGACTGCCAACTGCTCCTTATATGCTTGCTTTGTAATCTTGCCGTGTTTTAACTGCAATTTGAGTTTCTTTTGCTCAATTATCAGTTGGGCTTGATATGATGCCGCTGCAAGTTCCTGCTCCTTTTTGAACTTCTCCGCCTCATTCTGTAACTCCGTTTTCGTGGAGTCATAGTACCATTTGTACTGCAAGTTAAGTTTCGCTTGTTTCCACGCAAGGAAACGAGAGTAATACTCTTGCTTTGCCTGATATGCTCTTTCCGCAGCCTCCTTTTGTTTGTCGTAGTTGGCACGAACCATCTCGGTTGTTTTGTTGGAGTAATCTTGTTGAGTTTGGGCGCTCGTTTGCTTTGCATCAACAACAGCCTTTTCTGCCTCATAGACTTTCGCCATATACTCATCAAACTGCTCTTGGTCGAATGTGAACCAACCCCTCGCCTCACGCCTTGCCTTTTCTATACCTTTGACAAGTTTTTGATGGTAGGCAACGGCATCTTGTATCGCCTTATCCTCAACTTTCGAGCGTTCCTTAATCGCATCACACTCGCTCTCCAACATCGCAACTCGGAACTCTTCCTCCTTCTTGGCGAGTTCTTCTTTGCTCGCTCCGTTCTTCATCATCTCTTGGAGTTCAGCGTTATACTGTTGCGTCAATTTAGTATTACGCTCCATCTCTTTGAGGGCGAGAGCATCAAGAGCAGAGGTGGTTTTGCGCACTTGACGCTCATAGTCAGCTTGTGCCTTTTCCGCCTTTTCCATTGCGGTATCGTTTAGAGCAGAGTAAAGGGCAGCTACACCAGCGACAAGTGCAGCAATGGCTACCACAATAAACATTACCGGGTTAGCTGCCAAAGCTGCATTCCACGCCCACTGAATTGCAGTACCTGCTTTGGTGAGGATATTACCTTTGCTCTTCAATGCGATTAGGGCTGTTTCCGCCTTAATTTGATGAGCTGTTTGAGAATATCCTACCTTTTGTAAAACATTCATTGTTGCTTGTGCTAATGCCCCCTTTTGTTGAGTCGCAGATAACAACATCTGAACAGAGGCTAATGCCGTGGCAACTTTCTGTAAAGTTTGCATTGTTTTAGCATATTCGGCACCCACTTTGTCGTTCATAGACAGTGTTGATGTAAAAAGTCCCACGGTACCGGTTACTGCTGACACAGACTGAGCAAAGCCATCAAGACTCTGTGATTCACCAAGCTCTTCTAATGAGCCATAAACTTGGCCGAGTTGCTGTTTTAGCTCTTCAAGATTAGAAACCATTAGTTTTGTTTCTTCCTCACTCGCATCACCAGTACTATGTATCGCTAATTCCATTTCGGAAATTTGCGACTCCAAGTTCTTGGCTTGTGCAGATAAAGAGCTGGTGGTGCTTGCTAATGCATTACCGCCTTGTTTGAGACTCTGTAAAGTTTTGAGCAAATCGGCCAGCTCGCCTTTGAGTGCGTTTGCTGCTTTCTCGTAATGTCCTACATTTCTACGCCAATCGCCCAGAGACTCTTCATTACCTCGTATCTCATCGGATAGAGCCTTGATTTTCTGTTGGAGTTTCATTCCATCAGCAGACTCACGCTCCGCTTTACTCATTTTTGCATACTCCGCTGTAAGATTAGAAAGTTTCAATCGTTGAGCCTCCAATGCACCCTCCTTCATCTGGTCAATGCGGATAGTCTGCGATACTTGCTTTTCTAATGCAGCATACTCCTTCTTGGCAATGCCTAACGCAATGCTTAACCGGGAGTATTCAGCATTACCCTCTGCTGTGCTTTTGTCACACTCTTTTTGGGCTTGGCGCAACTCGTCCATCTTCATACGAAGGTCGCCCAATTCCTTTATCGCTTGTGTCATTTTAATATCGACATCAAGCAATACTTTTTTTTCTGCCATATTATTTTGTTTTTTAATGAATTTGTATTATTTTTGTATCACACAATGCAACTATTCTCATTATGGTAGGGCAAATTATATTCGGCATTCTTGCAACCCTTATAGGTGGTGGTAGCTTAATAGCCTTCGTTGTAAGGTTAATTAAGCCTATCCGTATATCGCCCGAAGAGTTGGCCGCTTTTGAGGAGAAAAAGCGTAAGGAGAAAAAACGCATTGGTGGTCCAAAGATGAAATTCAACTATTTCATCACGACTCCTTTCATCGGCAATTTTTAGGCATTCTCCATTTGCCCCATTTTCCATTGTACCATATTCCCATTTTTACGCTACCTTTGTGATGTCGTTATATGGGTGTGTCCGTGCGGGCTTTTAGCTAGGCGCTATGCAATACTTTTTTAGATATCCTCCACACCTTTAATGTTCGACTCCTCAAACTCCCACCAACCAAGGTGGTCGCTGTGCAATCCTCGCACTTGTAACAAGTTCGATACACAAGTCCAACCGTAACTCCTCAAATTAAACTCGTCAGGATCTCCTTCTTTGTAGCGTTTAATCAACCCTACATATAAGTCGGCCATACCTCGTGCAGAGGTGTTGCATATATGCCCATTGCGAGAAACAATCTTCTTGTGAGTCTTCATCGGTGGCAACACAACGGTATCACCAAACTCAAAAATCAGAGTTGAATTTGCGTAAGCATCGAGTTGTTTTGTCGTACCTGTCAGGTAATCATTAAGCGGTGTCGTACTTGCACCTTCACGAGTTACCCGTTTCAATATATCGTGTCCAATTATGCGGAAACGCTCACCGCCTCGATACTTTTTGTACTGGGTGGTATATGCGGTATGTGTACCTATCTCACCATATAGCCTATCGATTTTCTTTCCTTTCCTTCCTCTTCGAGCGTAACCATATCGAATGAGGGCAAGATGATAATCGTTGTTTGCGATAAGGCTCTCAATTGTTTCGGTAGTTTTGCCTTTTAGGTCTATGTAATAACTACCATTGCCAAGGGGTATAGCGACAAGTTCATATTGCTCTACCTCTTCGCCACTCGTTCCACCGAATGTACTGTATATTGTCGCCTTACCTAATTGTAACAGCTCAACATCAGCAACACCATTCTCCTTGGTAGTCAATTTGGTAATTGCGTAGTAATGTCCCCACTGTTTAGAGTAGACTGGTACTCTCATATCCAACTGCAATATGTCATAAAGAGAGAGCTGCACACTTGCTTTTATCGTCCTTGGGTACTCTACGATATTTTGATAATTAGCATATCGGTTATTGAGGAGTGTACGCCAGTCCAAACCCGAAAAAGTTACAATTTCCTTTTCAGCCTTTTTGCTATATGCAAGATGAAGAATGCGTGGAGTCACCTCATTCCATTCCACATTGCCATTATCGTCAGTCTTCCAGCACTCTATAATATCCTCGGTGTTGACGCTTTGAGTCGGAGCAAAGTCGAGTTCTATTAAGTCATTCTCTTCCTCAATATCGACACCATTCGACCTTATATAGCCATCATAGTTTGATTGCACATTGTCGTCTTCTGCATACCTACACCAATTCTTTTTTGCGAGGTTGTTGAAAGAAACAGAGCGTTCCGTTGGACCCTTTTCTATGTCTATCAGTTTGTCACTCCAATCGAGAGCTGATATTCGGTTGGAATAGAGGTCACCGATAGTAGCAAAATTTATGGTCGTATCATCATTCGAATATGCAAACACTCCCTCCAACTTCATAAGGTTTTTAATCAGTTGCGAAACCGACCAATCGGGGAGGTTCCTATATAGAGGGTACAGAGAGCCCTTGCCGAACTCCAACTCCTCCAATGCCGCATCATAGACATATATATCCGAGGTTGCCAAGATGGTAGGTTTCTTACTCTCGCCACCACTATCACTTACCGCAATAACAATGTTGCTATATTGCTTATCAAGCGTTACGATATAATCTTCCGTAATGGTATAGATATAGTTATTTCCCGACTCATCGGTTGTGCGTGTATATTTAGGGCTTTTGATGCGCTGGTAATATGTACCATTGTCATTGACTGTTCCCACCCAGAAACCAGCACTCCAAGATTGAAGACGAGGGCGAGAAATGCTAAATCCTTTGCAGAACTTAACCCTAATTTTACCGAAACCGCTTGTGTCTATAATGCCGTTGTCATTATAGAAATCACCGACAACCACTCCGTTCAGTCGAGTATAGTAGAGTCCATAACCACTTATAACTTGCGATTGCTGCGACACCATACTATTGCCACTAAACTTCACACCTTGCTCCATACGACCTTTATCATCAGCATTGCGATAGGTAAGAGGTATGTAATAGTTGTCGAAAGGCTGTTTTCCCGAAGAGAAATTTATCGAGACGCCAAACCTTTCCTTAATGCGTTGCATAATCTTGGCAACAGGCATAATAGGCTGAATGCTCTCTCCATTATTTCCCCACTTACTATGGTCTCTCCACTCGCCTGGGAAGTAGTCTTTATTAGCACTTGCATTCGCACCTGATGAGTCATATACGATATAGTCATCATCTGTCTGCAAGTCTCGCAGTTTCGTATCGAGCAAGGCTTTGAACACTCCAACATTGCCCCATACAAACGAGAATTTCAATGAGGTGGGCGTAATGGATAGGAGCGTAGCGGTACCCGAGAATAACTGCACACCATCACGCTTATAGATAACCTTATGCTTGTTATACTCAAACAGTGCATCAGTACCGGCCAAATGGGCGTAGTCCACAGCCATAAGATTGTTGGTTGTCTTTGGTAATTCAACCGAAGATGTTCTATTGCTGATGATGCTATCGATATCGGTAAAATATGGTGATTGGAAGACAAGGGATATACCCTTGCCTTCGTTTTGGTCCATAAGGTAACCATTTATGTAAATCTGCTCTGTCATTAGAACTGCGTGTTGATGTTTGGTAAGTTGAAAGTAATCTCAATGTTGTTCGTATTGCTCTTGGTGTTCTCTTCGCCATCAAACTTGGATACACCGAGTGCAATCCACTTGCTCAATTCCTCATTATACCACTCAATCATCGGTGAAAATGGAAGACGAGACAAAACCCCAAACACATCGTTATTCACATTGTCGGCTCCCACAGTAACCTTGTTTTCTGTGGTGATGCTATAAACCTTTGTGTTTGTCCGGGCATTCTTCATATCAGGAGCATACACAGTGTGAGCGTTGCTACTCTTTACCGTTGCCTGCAATTTCTGCTGTGTAGAGAACATATAATAATCCACACCTCCGAGTTGGTTAATCCAACGCACATAGAATGGTTGAGAAGGCACTGCTCTCGATATGACACGAACACCCATCTTTTTCGTCAGATAGATGAGAGAACTATCAGAGGTGATATCATTATCGTCAGTGTCTGCCAATGTACTAAATGCTGTGTCGCCAATCTTAATGCGGCACACTGACATTGCACTTGTATTTCCGAGCGGAGTAGCAAATGGTGATGTTCCACTCAATACGGAATAGTCCAAAGGATAGCCCTCGTAGAGAGTTATTTCGGGCATCTTGGTAAGAGCCTTTGCATTAAGTGCCAAGAGTGAGCTGTCTTCGCCGATCTGCGCCACTGCATTCACAGCCAAGAACTGATATGAGGAGTTGACACCTCCCAACCCCTTAACCATAAACCTTACGAATAGTGCTCCATCAGGAACGATGTCGGCAATGTCGTCCGACAGGTGTTCCGCAAACCAATGACGCACAACAGCCGATGCATCATATATTGTTACGCCCCCAATGCTCTCTGCACACAACTTAATACCAAGCGTTCCATCGCCCTTGTAAATGTCGAGATATGCGGTATCGAAGGAGTCGATGGTTTTATACAATACCACGCCATTAGAGGAACAGATAAAATTGTCATCTTCATAGGCTGTACCCTGACAAATGTAGATATGATTGCTCGCTTTAATAAATGCCCTTTTAGGACTATCGTTGTCGGTTGCGACACCAATTATACGGCTAATCGAAGGCACAACAACACTGCTCTGTCCCGTAGGGATTTCTGCGGTACGCTCAACATTACCAATATCGTAGTAACCGATATAGAGAGGTGCGTTCACATTGCTGTCGCACATAAATTTGTTGCCTACGATGTGAATGTAGTTAGGCTGAATGGATTGAGCCGGCACAAATGCTCCCACACGAAATAGATACCTCGTGCGAATAAAAAGCATAGGGTTGTAGGCACACGCAATAGTAGGGGGCATTTCCCACAAAGCCACACCACCATTACTATTACATACTAATCTGCTACTATCGGAACTAATCTCCGCAAAAACCCGACTGCGTTCCTCTCGTAAATAGTTTCTCATATATTCGAATTAAAAAAGTTGTTCTTTATCTCCTCCGTGTAGTATTGTTCCAATCGTTTCTCCAAGTTATCGGCAAAGGTTTGCATCGCAGGTGTGATGATGTCCTTACGCCCACCATTACGATATAGTCTTGTGCCGAACTTATTGAGGTACCATCGGAGCCAATTTGCGATACGGACATATTGCTCATCAGAAAGCCCTGCCGATGTAAATCCTCGTATTTTGCACCACTCTGCAAGACCACTCACAAACTCCGCTTGTTCGGCACTGCCTCTCGTTCCTTTGCGTGCTGGACCTCTACCCGTTTCAAATGTTCCGATGTGTGCAGCACCCAACACCTGACCGACATAATCCACTCCTCTTTGTTCAAGAGTCTTTTCGAGTGATGCGATACTCTTACCCGTAGCCCTTTGCCCTGCCTGAATGTGTCGATACTTAACATCGGCAATGAACTCATTGAGAGTCGTGCTAATTATGTCACTTATACTTTGCATTTATTACCTTTGTAAATCGCTCGTTAAACTTGTATTCTTCCAAATCTGCATACAACAAACCAAGTACTTTGCTATATGGCCATTTCAACACTTCGTCCGGGTCTTTCCCAAAATCTTTTGCGAGAGCCTTATATGTGCTTATAGGTCCGACTCGTTTGCTCAATTCCAATATACCAGCCGCCAACTCGTCCGCCGTAGGTGTGTGTTTGAGTAGTTCTTGTTCGTTCTCACATATTCGGGCAAACTCCTTAACCAATTTGTGTAGCATCTGCACTCTCTTGCGTATAGGCACCCATCGACAAGAGTAGCCATACACCTCACGAAAGGCTTGTTTCATTCGTTGGTATTCGCTAATATGCTCATTGGTGAATATGTAACCCAACTCTATACGATTGCCATAGGTAAACACATCATCTTCGAGCGAAATAACACCCAACTTTATGTTGCCTATTCGTATCATTGTGCACACATACGATATGTTACCCAAAAGCGTAGCATCACGCTTACAGCATTGGCGTCAAACCGAGGAGGCTCTGGCATACAAGAGAACTCCTTTACAGGCTCAAAGTATTGGGACTCTTGCAATTTTTTGATAAATGGCAATATCGCCTCGGACTCTATCTGTTCTCGTAACATCTCTCTGTCCGCTGCATCATTATGCATAGGGCAGAGTCGCATAAACGACAACTCAACCATCACAGCCTTTTTGAGCCCCATTTGCTGTGTAATCTTTCCGTCTGTATATTCCTCGAAGAATATGAGAGGAAAAGCCACATTGTCTGCTTTCACATTCATCATCTTCGAGTGCTCAAACTCAAACCCATACTCGGGTACTGCACTATTGCAGATTTCCTTTATTTTCGATAGTATTGCCATATTACTTTGTTGTTGAGAATTTAGATCCTCGTCTTAATTGTTGTACCTCCTTTTCGATAATTCCCGTCACTGCATCGGGGGCGTCATCGTGCTTGTTCGCATTGAACTTTCGGCGGAACTTTATGATATCCATATAAAAAGCTGGCCACCTCCTTGCCCAATCTTCGGGCATCTTTATCCATTGTTGAACTGTTGATGCGTTGTTTACAATACGAGCCTCCTTATTGCCACTCTGATGAAACCAATCGACACGAGTAGTCGGCACCATTCGCTGTATCGACCTTGCGAAACCTCTACCGCCATTGTTGCTCTCGATGTATGCGAATTGAGTGTTATTGTCTCGGAAAGCATTTGCCACCAACCCCTCCGTTACTTCCATAGGCTCTTTGGAATAGACCACATCGGTAATGTAGATAAAGCCTTCACGGTCCACTGAATAACATATCGAGCAGAGGTAGTCGTCACCAGTATCGGCAGTATCAGTGTAGTTGTACCTTTTGACAATGTTTTGTGGGAGTTCTGTGTATGTCAGGAACGGAAGAGTATAGAGCAGACCTTCCTTTGCCATTGGGCTACCTTGATACATACACTCGAAAGCCAATTCATCAAGTCCTCTCTTTCGTTGCAGCAACTCCGCAGATTGTCGAGTTGGCCACAATGCCTCACCAAGTTTTCGAGGGTCAATAGGTGATGGTGTAGTATTCTGCAACGCTGGAAAGTTGATTTTATACCAACCTCTAAAATCAGGATCTATTTGTTCAAGGTCGAGCAGAGTTATTACATCTTCCTTTCGCTCGATATGTCCGATAAGGTCTTCATCGTGCCAACGAGTGAACACGATGAGCTCTTGCGACTTGTTATGCAGTCGAGACACGGCAGTACCGAAGTACCACTCTTGCGTTTCCTCTCGCACGATTGGAGAGTTAGCCTCTTGGTCATTCTTGTATAGGTCATCGACAATAAGGATATCGACAGCATTACCGGTGATTGTACCATTACGACCAGCTGAACGGAGAGAGCCTTCGTGGTTGACAATCTCGGCAAGTGTAGTGGTTTCCTCATACTTGCGTGTCGCTAAACCCTTAACAAGCGATTTGAGCTTGGTTTCTCCAAATAGTACTTGATATTGCGGTGATGTGATGATACGCTGCACACGCTTATTGAACTTATTAGCGTGCCTTTGGTTGTATGATGCAATACATATCTGCAAATCGGGGTTTATGCCGAGCAAATATGCCGGGAGTAGAATAGACGAGCCGAGTGACTTGCCGTGCTGTGGCGGTACCGTAACAATGAGTTTGCGGATTTTGCCCTTTGCGAACATTCCAAGTATCTTGTAATAGACATCGTGGAAAGGTGTAATTTCGAGGTTGGGGTATAGATATGACGCAAAGTCGCAAAAAAATCTTCTTGCGGCTTCTTCCTCAAAGGCTCTCCTTAACTCCTCACTATACTGCATTACTTTCTCTCTTTTACCTTGGCAGTAATACTCTTCATTTTGGCAATCTCTTCATCGGACAAATTAGAGAAATCGTATTGTTGCCCGGTTATGTTGAGATTGAGAGTGTCGCTCTCATCAAGACCGAACAACTCTCTTTTCTGCTTGATGCACCTCTCAACCCCTTCCAGATATCGAGGGTCGCCCAAGCACGATGTTTCTTGTTCCTGCATCTCGACATTGCTTGCCTCGACCTGATTTCCTTTTGTTTGCCCCTTTCGCTTAACGGTCTTTTGTTTTCGAGGTTTCTTCGACTCCTCCCATTGTTTCCAATACTCTCGCTCAACCTCGCAAATCTCTTTATATGTCACCTGCACAGCATTGTGAACATACGACTGCTGGTGGTCCTTCCATTCAGCAAGTATCTTCTTTTGGTATGTGGCCACTGTTGCGTGCGACACCTCAAATCCGAGAGATGTGCTGATTGACTCGGCTATCTCTCGGGTGGACAAACCACGCAAGAACAAGGGGGATATCGCCTCCTTGATTTTCTCTCGTTGTATCGCATTAAATGTTGCTGCCATTGTAAAACCGTCTTATTTGTCAAACCTCCTATTGTTCCTCTCTCTTTGGGTAAGGCTGTGCCAATGGGGCACAAATCTTTCTCATCTTCTTGTTTAGAGGCATTATGTATTTATGTTTGCCGAGAGTATAGACATATTCGGCATTGGGGTCGATGTGTTCTCTCAACCATTCGATATTGCATCTCCACCCCTTTTTGCCTATTGTGCGTGGGTGTTTCACCTCTCCGAATATGCGTATTCGGGGTGTTCCTCCGTTAAGCTGCACTTTTCCCTCGTATATCCAATTGGTTGCTTGATAGATTATGCCTGTGTGGCTTTGGTCGCAATCGGCATAGGATATGATGAGTTTAAGCAGTGGGTTATATTGTTTGAGCATCTTTATCGACATAGCGAGTGCTTGACTTGTTGCCTCTTGCTTTCCGTTTAATGCTACTCGCACAAGTTCGCACCATTCACCTTGTACCAGGTTGAATTTGTTGCCAAGTTTAGAGTTGGCTCCACCTGAATAGACGATGCAACCACACCACTCATCGTTATCATTAAAGACGGAGAATGAGCATACCGCTGCCGGTACTGCTTTGGCATAGTGGAAATGCAGACACGCATATCGTAGAGCATCGTATGTCGCTAATTCGAGTCGCATTATATTTCACCACAGCTTACAGAGAAAAATGCTCCCTCATACTCTTTGAGGAGCTCTTCAATCTTGGGTCTTGCACTTTCGAACTGTTCTACCGATGCAAAGGTTATCTTCATCGATGCAGGCTTTGCCTTTTCCTCCCTCACAAGATCCGTGGGGATTACCTCCGAGATAGGGATATGGAGGTCACATTCGAGGAGTAAATCACTCGGCCATTTGAGTTGCAGAATGGCATACGCCCAATCGCCACCGAGTGAGTTGGCAGTGATACACGCTTTGTCGCACTGCTCCTTGGTCCATCGTACTTGGCGATAGTTATATTGCTTTCCCTCCCAAATGACAAAGCCCCACGCCACGGTACCCTGTGCATCGGGTGTGTCGTAGGCTATGATGATGCGTATATCGCAATCGTTAATATCAAAAATCTCGGAGCGGAAATTTCCACTCACGATTTGGTTTGAATTGAGGTCGTGCACGATGCCAGAGAGGTCGCCCAGCTCTCGCAAGTTAGTCCTCAACTTCTCTTTTTGCTCGTCAGTCCATACTCTCGGGTTGTCCTGATAACTCTTGATTTCGTTGCTCATTGTTGTGCTTTACAATTATGTTGTAAAGTTCGTCAACAATTGCCCTCCAATCATCATAAATGCCGTAGTAAAAGAGGGACATTCTCAGAAAGCCTAACTTTTTCCTTCCGAAGACACCCAAAGCACTCCCAATAGCAGCCATCAGACCATTCGGCAATCGCAGATTAGGGTTGTTAAGGACCAACGGACAATATAGCTTTACCACCACAGCAGTGAAGTAGTTCTTGTATCGTGTTGCATCTCTATCGTAGAGTTTCCCAACCATCTCGGCTTTGGTTATTTCCAAGGTCTTACAAAATGGCTCTACGAGAGCCGGTATCTTGTCATAATCGAACATCACCGGCTCCTCGTAGCCAACTTGTTGTAGTAGGGTGTTGAAGAGTTCCTCGTTGGTA
>JAEIGA010011008.1_pt1 | contig 13725 bp, 7 predicted proteins | sample 9270691 | NCBI WGS metagenome assembly JAEIGA01 (sample SAMN17057246, study PRJNA624740) | gut metagenome | biome: biome; isolation source: fecal sample | host: Bos grunniens | place: China: Xizang | collected 2019
ATCAACGTCACAGCGCCCGGACAAGACAATCCGTCTGTGCATTACGCCTGTCGATCAGTTGATCAATGCCACCAAATAACACTAACTAATAATTTTTCTGCTTATGAACCAGCTATTTGTAAAGAAGTTAGCATTAACTTCGCTTCTGCTTGGATTCCTTAGCATCGGTTCCGCCTTTGCACAAAACATCAAAGGTAGAGTGACCGACTCATCTAATCAGCCACTTGCAGGAGCTGCCGTATTTTTCAAGGGTACGACCAACGGTGTCACCACCGACGCAAACGGAAACTATTCCATTGACGCAAGCAATGGCAACACCACCCTTATCTTCTCGTTTATAGGAATGAAGGAGAAGGAAGTGCAGGTCAACCGACGAACTGTGATCAACGTTATTTTGGAAGAAAACCAGAACTTTCTGGATGAAGCCGTATCTGTCGGTTACTCTACTGTGCAGAGAAAAGACCTGTTAGGCTCTGTAGCCTCTGTAAACAGCAATGATGTAATGCGGGCCCCGGTGCTTAATATCGGCGAATCACTTGCTGGAAAGATGGCCGGAGTGGATGTGAGAGTTGCCGAGGGAGATCCGGATTCGCCTGTTGAAATCAAGGTACGCGGTACCGGTTCTATCACCCAGGACTCTTCTCCGCTGTTCATCGTAGATGGATTCCCTGTAAACAGCATCAGTGATCTTTCTCCATCAGATATCAAAAGCATTGACGTTCTTAAGGATGCTTTCTCCACTGCGATCTACGGTAGTAGAGGAGCCTATGGAGTAGTACTCATCACTACCAAGGACGGGGCTTCCGGAAGAGTAAGCGTGTCGTATGACAGTCACTATGGAGTCAAGACTATGGCTAACATGGATGGCGTTGATATGATGAATCCTTACGAATACGCCTTGTACAGCTATGAATCTGCCGTCCTTGAAGAGCCATCAAAGATGACAGGAAAAGTCAATAGTACATACTCTCCACATTTCGGAGCTTTCGAAGACATCGAGCAGTACAAACATTTCAAGGGTAACGACTGGAAGAGACTTGTTTTCGGGCAGACCGGTTTCACAATGAATCACAACGTGAATGTGAGCGGTAACTCTGACAAGACAAAGTGGACTGCAAGCTATGCCAACCTTAAAGAGGATGCCATCATGATGAACTCATCATACCTTCGTCACAACCTGTCGTTCAAGGTAAATACGAGTCCTGTCAAAAACCTCAGCATCAACTTCAGCACACGCTGGTCAAGTACCATCATTGAAGGAGCGGGAGCAAACTCCATCAACGACAAGGGTACGACCAACTCTGGACGTATGACAAATGCCCTGCGTTATTCGCCTATCCCAATGGATTATTTCTCCGACATAGAGAACTACGACATCTATGCTGAAGGATTCGGTACAAACCCGGTTCGAGATGTCAAGGACAACGACGACTATAGAACTCGCGAAAACTGGAACATCAACGGTTCTGCGACATGGACCATCATTCCGAACCTCAAGCTCAAGGCAGATGGCGGCATGGACTTCGGCACCGGCACACAGTACCGTTACTATGGTAAATCAAGTTACTACGTAAGAAGCAGGACTGTCATACAGAATCAGCCGGCAATGATAAACTATAACACACTGAACCGGTCATATCGTGCATCTGCCGTACTCAGTTACAACTTTGCCGAAGTTCTTGGAAAGAAGCACCGTCTGGATCTCCTTGCCGGAGCAGAATACCTTCATAAAACAGCAAGCAAAGAAACAACCGAGGCGCAGGGATTCCCAGAGACATATGACGCATACATGGCAAGAGTTTACAGAGGTTCTGCCGAAATGATTGTTTCATCCAATAACCTATATGAAGAAGACGATGTAATCATGTCATTCTTTGCCAGAGGAAACTACACATTTAACAGACGCTACGCAATTTCCGGAGCGATACGTGCCGACGGTTCCAGCAAATTCAGCAAAGATAACCGCTGGGGAATTTTCCCTTCTGCCGCCGTTTCATGGAATATCTCTAATGAAAAGTTCCTCAAACGCGTAAAGGCGATCAATCAGTTGAAACTCCGCTATAGCATTGGTGCTGCCGGTAACAACAGGATACCCGCAGGCAACATACGTATGCAGTTCAACGCCATGCAGGAAAACCGCATGGACGGAACAACAACCATCATTACACCAAAATCCACCATGCCAAATCCTGACCTCAAATGGGAAAAGACCATATCTCAAAACATCGGTCTGGACTTTGCATTCTTCAACACACGTATCTCCGGTACTTTCGAGGCATATCATACTACGACAAAGGACCTTCTTGTGAACTTCCCTGTATCCGGATCCGGCTACAACACTCAATACAGAAACCTGGGTAGCGTTCTCAACCGCGGTCTGGAAGCGACTCTTCGTTTTGTCGTTCTCGAAAAGAAGCACCTTGGTCTGACAGTATCAGGCAACATTGCCCTTAACCAGAACAGAGTCCTTGAACTTGGCGTAGATGAAATCCCGGCAGAATCAGGATGGTCAAGCAACATCGGCACCGACTATATCGTACGTAAGAATGAGCCTCTTGGCGTGGTGTATGGATTCCGTCAGGACGGCTTCTACGGAATAGACGATTTCACATCCTCGCTCAATTCAGACGGAGTGCTTTCATGGAAGATCAAGGACGGTGTCGCACCTCCTCCAAAGTCGACATACAGGGAGTTGCGTCCGGGTACACCAAAATTTAAAGACCTGTCTGGTCCTGAAGGAATACCGGATGGTACTATCGACAATTATGACAAAGTGGCCATCGGACACACTCTGCCTGTATGTACCGGAGGTTTTGCTGTCAATTTTAATGCCTATGGATTCGACTTCAACGCATCCTTCAATTTCTCTATCGGAAATGATGTGTATAATGCACAAAATGCAGAATTATCCAACAAGGGAGTAATGACACACAAAAATCTGTTGCGAGAATTCACTCCTGGAAATGCATTTACGGCCATTGACTGGAATACTGGAGAGCAGATTACAGACGTAGAAATACTAAGGGAGGTCAACAAAAATGCAACCATGTGGTCACCTGCCACTGCCATGCAGTTCTTATCGGACCACTTCATTGAAGACGGATCCTTCCTGAGAGTATCAAGCGTGACTTTGGGATACACCATCCCTCTGACAATCACAGAACATCTGCGCATCAGGAAACTACGTATATTTGCAACTGCAAGCAACCTTTTCTGCTTCACAAAATATAGCGGCTTCGACCCGGAGGTCAACACACGCCGCTCTACTCCTCTGACTCCTGGCGTGGATTTCTCTGCTTACCCTAAGAGCCGCAGTATCATCGGAGGTCTGAATATAACTTTTTAAATAAGTGAGGACACGTTATGAAACCTATTTACAAAGCATTATACATATTGAGCATAGTCGCAGCACTTTCATCATGTGAAGCACTTGAACAGAATTCGCCATCTGCCTATGAGCCGTCTTCCGTATATTCCAACTATGGACTTGCCCGCTCGGCGGTTGACGGCATCTACGAAGCATATCTTGTCACTACTGCATACCGTTCTGACTATATGATGTACTACGGAGCCAATACGGACATCGAGTTCTGGGTCAGCAACGGAGACGACGAAAGAAGTGCCATGTGCAAATACCGTATCTATCCGAACAACAGCTACCTTAACCGTTCTGATGCCAACTATTTCTATACCGCTGTATTCAATAGTATCGAACGTGCCAATGTAGCGATCAAGTATCTTAAGGAATATGGAAATGTAGAGAATAATGCAGATATGCGCAATCTGCTCGGAGAAGCCATCACAGCAAGGGCTCTCCTATATGCTGATGCTCTTAATTTTTATGGAGAGGTCCCGGCACGCTTTGAGCCTGTGACTAAAGAAACAATGTATATTCCGAAGTCAGACAGAGATGTAATCTACAAGCAATTGTTGAAAGACCTTGTAGAGGCCGCTGAAATGATGGACTTCAAAGCCCAGACAACAATAACACGTCCCGGCAAGGCTTGTGCATTAGGACTGTATGCACGTCTGGCCCTTCAGGCAGCTGGTTATGCACTACGTCCTGACGAAGGCAAGGTAAATACCGGAGATCTGGGCACCATCCGCAAATCTTCCGACCCCGCGCTTCAAAAAGAGGTGATCTACCCCATCGCTCTTGCAGGACTTCAAGAAATCATAGACAGCAAAAAGTTCCAGCTTTTCGAAAACTTCGAAGACATCTGGCATTACTACTGCAATCTGAAGACCAGCATCGGACCGGATGGTTCTGAAATCATCTATGGTCTGCCATTCGGCAACAACCGTGGACACCATATCGTAAACAACGGTGTACCTAACGCCAAGTATGACTGTGACAGCAGTACCGGACGTAAAGGTGTCGTTCCTACATTCTATTTCAAATTCCCAAGTTTCGACACCAGAAGGGACGTAACTTGCTGCCAGGTACGATGGGATGAAAAAGGCGATGTTGAAGAAGAAAGTTTGAAGTCTGAATACTGCTACTTCGGAAAGTTCCGCTTCGACTGGATGAAGACCAAGCCACTTGCGACAAAGGATGGCGAAGACGGAGCCAAATACACATATCTCCGCTATGCAGACATCCTGTTGATGGCTGCCGAAATCGCAAACGAGCTGGAAATGCTTGAAGATGCTAAAAATTATATGAAGCCGGTGCTGCAACGTGCATACAAAAACGACACGGAAGTTACGATTTACTTGAACAACCTTACAAACAAGGAGGAATTCTTCCAAGCCATCAAAGATCAGCGCGCATTTGAATTCTGCGGAGAGATGCTTCGCAAACAGGACCTTATACGTTGGGATTGCCTGAAAGAGAGCCTCGATAATGCAATAAAAGACATGACAGACCTGCGTGCGCTGACAGGAGATTTTGAAGGATACCGCGACGCCATCTATTGGAGGTATAAGGACTCCGACCATATGAACGTCGAGGTGAAATTCGTCAGAGAGAACCAAGATGAGCCGGCAACAAGTGACGGATGGAAGAAGAAGGATAAATACCTGTCGACCTTCAGCCAGAAGACAATCAAGAACTTCTATCTGGAAGATCCTGACCAGAACATGTACAGACCGATTCCAAGCAGCATCATTACCGCCAGCCTCGGCAGTCTGAAAAACGATTACGGTTATACTAATTAATTATACGACCATGAAATCAAGTATCAAACATATAATCACAGTCATTACAGCCATCTCAACCATGGCTTCATGTGACCGTTTCAATCCAGAAGATCTGATTATAAAGGATATCGATGTGCCACAATGTCTGAAGCCTGTCTCGGTACAGACCAAGGTTGACTATAACATTGTGACCTTGGATCTGAAAATCTTCCCTGATGCAGAGAAATATGTCTTTGAAATCTATAAGACGATTATTGATGAAAATTCAGATCCAAATCCGGAAGACCTCGTAAACAGTTATAATATCGATCCGAAAGACATACCATTCAAGTTTAACGCACCTGAAGACGTCACGCTTTACTATCGTATTTGTGCTGTCAATGAAACAAAGATGAAAGAGCAGTCACTTTGGACGACAGGACATTTCCGCACAGACGTTGACCCTACGACAATATGCCTCACATTACAACCGGAACTAAAGGAGTGTTTCGAACTGGTACAATTCAATTGGCAGAAGGCTGAAACAGACAAATATCTTCTTGAAATCTATACATCGTCCATACCGTCATCTGGAGAGCCTGATCCGGCAAACCTGTATGAGAGTAAAGAACTCACTAATGCAGATCTCCCATACCAGGGATTCTATCCTTCGAACGGAAGTACATATTACTATCGTGCCAAGGCTATTGACCTGGCTGGTGAAAGAAAGGATTCAAAATGGACGAAAGGTAGTTTCAAGCCAGAGGTCTTCTCATGGCCAAATGCGGAAACATCTCTTGACTATGGACTAACTGCCCCATTTGTAGACAGCTATGAAGAGCCGCATGCTACTAACATCAAAACTTTGTTTGATAAAGATAAAGCCGGCAACTCTTCTGTCAAGAACATCAACGGAGAGGTCGTCTACAATAAGGTTCATTACATGGATAATGTACAGTATACAAGTAAACGCATATCGACAAGTGGTAATGGAAAATATACTGACGCAGAGGAATACGGTGTTTCAATTCCAATAAATAACAGACATGTATATTTCTGCATCAACCAGCCGGGCCAGATAAGTGTGTGCCTAAGGAAAAACGATGACCTTCCGAATTCAAGGGGAACCATTGCTTTGCTCACAACGAAAAAAGGATTCGGTACAAAGGCCATTTACCTTCTGGACACTCCAGATGTTACTAAAAGTCAAGGAGAGCCATGGATTGTAAACGTCACAGAAGAGCACCTGTACGGTATTACTGAACCGGCAAAGATACTGATATTCAACAGTGCAAAAACAGCCGGAATTCATATGTATCCTTTGACTTGGACACCTTGGAGCCTTCTCACAGAATAAACAAACTCATAATGAAGATAATTCTCATAATATTTGCATTACTTTCCGGAGGCATTGCGTCTGCCTCCGGAAAGTCTGACGACTTGAAAATAGTCAAGAGTCTGGCTGACCGTGTGATCGAGAACTACGGATACTGGTTCTACACACCAGAGACAGGACAGAAGTATTATACCGTGGACGAGATCCCTCGCAACACCCATGTCAGGGCCGGAGAGCAATTCTTTGACTGGACCTACACTACTGGAATACTTAACTCCTCTATGATTCAGTTAGCTGAAATAACAGGGGACGAGTCATACGTCGAATATGTCAGGAAGCAGATGGCATTCCCCATCGAGAATTACAGGCGCGTGGACCCAAAACCCGGTAATGTGGTGGACTGGAATGTATTCTACGCATTACGCCGTTATGACGAACTGGACTTTGTCGGCACACAGAATGGTGCAGTAATTGACCTTAATACATATACTGGAGAGGCTGCATATAAGGATTTTGTAGAACGTGCAGCAGAACACATCAGAAAAGGTCAGCCACGTCTGAAGGACGGAACTTTGGTCCGTCATTGGCCCAAAAAGAACACACTTTGGGCTGATGACCTGTACATGGGTCCAGCATTCATGACACGATATGCAATGGCATATAACGATAAAGAAATGCTTGCTGACGCAGTCCTGCAGGTGGATAATTTCAACAAATATCTTTGGTGCGAGGAAACCGGTCTTTATTGGCACGGCAACTATGGACCGCGCAAGAAACCGGCTGGTCACCACTGGGGAAGATGCAATGGTTGGATCATAAAGGGGACTTGCGAGGTGATGGATTGCCTCCGCCCCGATTCCAAGGAATTCAAGCGTCTGCTGGGATATCTTGTACGTCAGATAGACGGGCTCAAACCATATCAGAAAGAAAACGGCATGTGGATGCAGGTGCTGAACGTTGACTCATACGAGGAAAGTTCATGTACAATCCTGTTTGCAGGTGCGATTGCGCACGCTATCGTCAAAGGATGGATCAGTCCGGATTACGCGCCTATGGCATTGAAGGCATGGGACGCATTGAAGGCCAAGGAAATAATAGACGGAAGAATCGAACATGTCTGCGTCGGTACCGGAATCCGAGAAGATCTGAACACTTATCTAACTCGTGAAACATCCAATAAGGATGCCCATGGTATAGGTATGGCAATGACAACCGGTATGGAAATCATAGCCCTGAAAAACTTTCTGGCTGGAGAAAATGTACTTTGGACGCGACCAAGTTTCCACTCTTGCAGCGTGGAGATGAACTATAAGCAGGAAATAGAAGGCATTACTCTGGAATACAAGAAAGCTGGAACATACGGATGGAAGAAAGTTGACATCCTCCCTTATTACAAAGACCAGCCCGGATACCGCACAAGTATCACACGTCTGGAAGAAGACACAGCATATGACGTACGTTTCTGCGTAGATGGAAAAGAAATCTGCAAGTCACGTTTCTTTACATGGCAGAGCAATGTGCCGATTGCCAAGACCATCGTGATAAATCCGGACAAAGTGAAGTCATTCCCTATCGAGCTTACTGAATACGGAACATCAGACGGATGGGTCAGATATACGGTTCCGAAAGGAAAAGTATTCTTCAATCAGAGCAAGGAACCCACTTTCCGTATTGAGAATGCTAGCTATATCATTCTGGATGGCATGGAGTTCAAAGGTCCTCAGAACCATGACGGAGCCATTTATATCAAGAATTCAAAAGGTGTGAGGGTTCAGAACTGCGAAATATATGATTTCGGACGTGTCGCGCCTCACCTCTATGACAATTGGGGACGTCCTACCCTCAACGGGGAACGGGTAAACTACGACGGGGCCATTCAGATTATGCAAGGATGTTCAGAAATTGTCGTGGAACGATGCTATATTCACGACAGCGCCGGACGTACATGTTCCTGGAGATATGCGCACCCTGTCGGTACCGAAGCAATCATGATGTATCGCCCTGACCACTCTACAGTTATCCGATATAACGACTTCGTAGGATCCGACCTTCATCGTTTCAATGACTGCGTAGAATCCAATGGTAACTTTCATGAAGACGGAGGATTCAACCGCGATGCCGACATCTACGGTAACTTCATGATATTTGCGAACGATGACTGCATAGAACTTGACGGCGGTCAACGAAATGTCCGTTGCTTTGACAACCGCTTTGAGGGTGCTCTGGTAGGCTGCTCAATCCAGGGATGCATGGTAAGTCCCAGCTTTGTATTCAATAATGTACTCAGCGGAATGGGTGAAGAATTCGATTCAGTCGGTAGAGGTATCAAGACAGGTAGCGGCAAGCATGGTCCGGAAGCAAGGACTTATATCTATGACAATATGTGGTACAACCGTTGCGGAGGATTTGAGATGATGCCTACACTTGAGGCTCACCTATGGAACAATGTCTGGGGAAAGAAAAACAAACTCTACAATTTTGAATGTTCTCCGAAGAGTACATTTGAAAATAACAGGACAGATGTGACCCTGAAGGATAAAGACATTCCTGTGACACTTCCTGCAAGACCTTGTCCATTCATATTGTCTGAAGCAAGAAAAACCGACCCGAAGGACGGCTATACAATCAAGATCAAAGCGTTGCCTGAGATGACATCTGACCAGCCTTGGGAAATACGTCGCAACAACGATATGGACTGGTTTGACGTGACACCTTCGCATGGTGTATTGCATCCGGGCGAGGAAGTGACGCTCACGATCAACCTGCACAAGGATAAACTGCAAGACCGCAGAATATATCGCAGCGCATTCCTTGTAAGGACTCCGGAAGGGCTTTCGAGACCATTCTCGTTCTACGTAAACACGGACTTTGTTCCAGCCTTCCACCCGGAGAAACCGGGCGAGATTGCATTGTTCGTGGACGTAACCAAACCAAGTAAGGGAAATATAACTGTTGTTCCGGCTTCGGATACCGAATCTAAACAAGTGATCAAACTTCCGGATAATGAGGCAGTCACATATGACTTCACTGTTGACAAGCCAGGACGTTACTACATCATGGTCCGCACGAGAGGAATGAAAAATGGCTACATAGAATCTTGTGTAACTGAAGACGAACTGAAAACCACACAGTTGATGGCCTATATAGACTACATGACCTGGACAATTCTGGCCCCAGGAATGAAACAAGGTAACCGAATCAGTTTCTATGATCTGAAACCAGGTGAAACCTACCACATCACACTCAAAAAATCAGAAAAGACACTGGACTCCCTTGAAATAGAAGGCATTGTAATAACTGACAGTCCAGGCACATTTGAACCAAGATAACATTATAACTTAATTAATAACGAAATTTATGAGACGTTTATTTTTAATTCTTACTTGCCTGCTTCTTGCCGGAAGCGCAACAATGACCGCAGCTGAAAAGCCTAAAAAAAGTTGTAAAGTAGTTCTTGCAGGAGACTCTACTTGCGCTAAACGAAAAGACTCTGACCGTCCTAAATGGGGTTGGGGTGAAAAGTTGGAAAATTACCTTAAAGGCTATAAAGTAGTCAACAGAGCAACTGGTGGCAGAAGTACAAAGAGCTACATCGACGAGGGACGTTGGGACAAACTTCTTGAACAGGTTGCTGAAGGAGATGTCGTTCTCATCCAGTTCGGCCATAACGACCAGAAGAAAAAGAATGTCGACAGATATACAGAACCTTACGGAGCATACTACGACAACCTATGTCGGATGGTTGCTGATGTAAAGGCCAAAGATGCTGTGCCGGTGATTCTCACATCTGTAAACAGACGTAATTTCAAGGATGGGGCTCCTAGACGTACACATGGAGAATACCCTGCTGCTGCGAAAAAGGCTGCTGCAGACTGCGGTGTAGTTGCACTTGATATTGAAGAACTCTCATTTCAGTGGCTTACAAACTTGGGAGAGGAAGAATCTGCACTCCGCTACATGGTTTCTGTAGATGGAAAAGACAACACTCATTTTGTCGAACTCGGTGCTGATGAAGTGGCTGATATGATAGCAAAGGCGCTCAAGAAGTGCGGAGACCCTTATCTTAAAGCATTGGTTAAATAATCTGGGATGACACTTAGAAACATTATATTATCAGGACTGGCATGTCTGGCTTTAGCCGGATGTTCACAAGGTGATGAATACGAACAGTATGAACCGCCTAAACCACCACAATCCGGAACATCCAAGCCATCAGAACCGGACAATGCAGACCCATCGGACCCGGGGAATACGACGCTACCGTCTACCATATTTCTTGCAGGAGACTCCACTTGTGCTCCTAAATCTGAATCTGACAGACCTAAGTATGGCTGGGGAGAAAAATTTGCCCAGTTCATCATTGAAACTACTATAGTTGAAAACAAGGCTGTAGGAGGTAAGAGCACCAAGACATTCATATCTGGTGGCCAATGGGATAAAATGCTTAAGTCAGTCAAGAAAAACGACATGGTTCTGATTCAGTTCGGTCATAACGACGAGAATACAACTGCGACAGACAACAGAGGGACAACGCCACAGGAATTTTACGATAACCTATGTAAAATGATCCAAGACGTTCAGGCAAAAGATGCTGTTCCTGTAATACTTACTCCTATCTGCCGTCATAAATTCTCAAACGGTACTCCGGTGTACACACACCAGACTTATCCGGACATGGCAAAGAAAGCAGCTGAAGACAAATCTGTAACTGCTCTTGATATTGAACAACTGACATATGAATGGTTGAACAAATTAGGAGAGGATGCATCTAAACTGAGATATATGATGTCAGTGGCAGGGTCAAGCGACACAACCCATCTCACCGAACTGGGTGCTACCGAAATTGCAGAAATCATTGCCAAGGCCATGAAAGCCAGCAATAATGCCCAATTATCGGCAATAGTCAGATAAAAATAATGAAAAGGAACCTTTTATTCGTGTTCTGTCTGCTGTTATGCGTCCCCATGGGCGCACAGCAGCAGATTGTTCAAAATTACAAGGGGGAGTTTGTCAAAGGCAGTTTCGCTGTTGAACAAATCTCCAAATATCACGTAAATGCTCTATGCACAGATGGTGACTACCTGTATGCTGCTGCAGAAAATGAGATTTACGCCATCGATATCAGCAAGCCTCTTGAACCTAAAGTGCTATCATGCGCCAAAATATACGGACTGGTGCGACAGATGGTCGTGCAGAACGGAACCTTGTTTGCTAGTGCCAGAGAAAGCGGATGCTGGATTATGGATGTCAGCGACCCACACGGCATCAAGTTGATAACAAGGTATGACCCTATAGAATTGTCAACTGGTATCGAGGTTGCTGGAGATGTTCTATTCCTTGGCACTCGTCAGAACGGTATTGAGTGTGTTGATATCTCTGATGTTCGTAATCCGGTACATATCAGAATGGAAAAGACAGGCGAGTCTCAAAGTGTATGCTATCGAGACGGTATCCTGTACTCCGGAGAATGGGGTCCTCATTGCGTTACCGTGATAGACGCCCGCGACATGGCAAAACTCAAGACCGTAAGAACCGTCCATCTTCAAGGTTATGGCGACGGATTATGGGTTCATGGAAAACATCTCTATGTATCTACTGGCCACCATTTGGTAAATCCCGACCTTAGCAAAGAAGAATGTCATGGTAACGGTCATGGTGTGGAGATATTCGACTTGACTGACCCCTGGAATCCTACGTTCGTTTCCAGAGTATCATTCGACAGGATATTCTCTCATTACAATGACTATTGGAGTCCAAGACCATGCTCTGACGGAAAATACATAATCTGCGCTGACACTGTCAACGGTATGTATGTAGTTGATGCTACAAGTCCAGAATCGGCTGAAGTCATAACAAGAGTTCGTTTCCTGACAGAAGACAAAGAGAACATTGCTGTAAATTCTGTAGCTATCGCAAAAGGGGTAATATATGTAGCGCTCTGGAATTCCTTCGGTCTGATGGCGCTCGAATGCCCTGAAGTTTACCCTGACGCTGTTGAAAAAGGCAATGAGCCACGAAATGCTTCATTCCGTTTTCCATACGCAACACCACTGAAAAGTCACTTCAAAGCATGGAAACCAAACAGCGGGGCTCCAGTACGAGGTGTTGCAGTCAAAGATGAATATGCTTTCGCCGCGTGTTCATTTGGCGGTTTGGCTGTGCTTCGCAAATCTGCATGTGGTAAAATCACCCAGATAGCAGAAGGTCCAATGAACTATGCTGGAGATGTAAAGATATTGGGGGACCGCCTGTATGTAGCGGAAGGACCGGATGGGTTAGGCGTGTATGAAATAGCCAAAGATGCATCGCTTAAAGAGTTGGCCAGATTCAAGGATTTCTCTTTAGATGGACCGTACGCATATTGTCTTTGGGTATACGTGCCTCGTGAAGACTGGGTGGTGGCAAGTACGCGCTACAATGGCAACTACTATCTGAATATGAAGAATTTCCCGGAAATCCGCTTTGAAGCAAAGATCGGAGATAACCCTGGTTGGGACAAGTTTGCTGCAGACAAGGCGGACTCCCGTGGTATGTATCCGGCCACACGCAGTGGCAAAGGTATATTTTGGGTAAATCTTGACGAACGCCCTTTGAAGGAGGTCCTTGATCCGGGATTCAAGCCGACATTGTATGACGGAATATGCCGGCTCGATGACGACCGGTTTCTTACTGTTGTAAAAGGTAAGATATTCATCTATTCCTCTGATGAGATAGGAATGTCACGAGTTCCGGTCATGGATAAGGGGGATGAGGATTTCAGAGGTCTCCCCAGTTGGGACGGGAATGAAAGAATGGCACTGACTTGCCGTATTCGTAGAGAAATCCGACTTCTGGATGTATCAGACAAAGAAAACCCTCTGCTTCTCTGGAAAGAAAAGACAGACGGTTTTCCTGAAGTATCTACATTCTGGCAAGATAAATTAACGGTTCCTTGCGGGTATCAGGGATTATTAATAGAAAAATAACCAGCACAGACTGATATTTCTATTTTTCTATCAACAACCCTTGGTAACCACATGGGACTACACATTTACCATTCCAGAAAAGACCAGGTTCCGGATAACCTATCGTGGATTCTGTAAAATATATAGTTGGAGATGTAAAACGGGCTGTATTGACTTTTGATACAGTCCTTTTTACAAAATTACATACAATGACATCATCTCCGCTTTCCCAACGCGGAATACCGACGAATGCATCATTGACACTACTGGTCTGAAGTATAGTTGAAGTTCCCGGTGCAATCGTACACAAAGCCCCGTCCCGTG
>JAEIGA010011009.1_pt1 | contig 13723 bp, 7 predicted proteins | sample 9270691 | NCBI WGS metagenome assembly JAEIGA01 (sample SAMN17057246, study PRJNA624740) | gut metagenome | biome: biome; isolation source: fecal sample | host: Bos grunniens | place: China: Xizang | collected 2019
AAAAATTGTTGCTCGAAATAAGCAACAATAAAGGCGATACCGCACAAATAACATAAGAGGACTTGCTACTATTTTCGGGGATAAATGCGTTACTTTTTCTTATAATAGGATTTACTATTATCTCAAAAAAGTGCCTTTTTCTCCCATGAAAATATCAACGCAATTCCTCATACGACATTGTACGGTATCGCCTTAAAAAAGGCAAGAATTTTTTTTGCGTTTACTTTCGGGTTATCCTATGCTACCATAGCCACAACCGAAAGGTAAAATTGGAAGAAAATATAATCTTACATAAATAATGTTGCTATATGTTTTGTATCGTGCATAAAAGAGCGAAAAAAGTTATAAAGAAAAAACCATACCCCCAATGGAGTATGGAAAAATAGATACAACAACGAAAAATATTTTCAATTGTTATTGATAAAAAATTAGTGGGGTGAGGGAGTATCTTTTGATGGAGATTTTCCCGTAAAGTGTTTGTATTCACGATAAAAAGTGGAATAGGAATCAAATCCGCATTGTCGGTAGATTTCGTTGGGACGAGAACCCGCCATAATCAATTTTTGCGCCTTGAGGATTCTTAAGTTATTGATATAATGATTAAGTCCCACGTGTATCGTTTTGGAGAATAAATGCTTTAGGTAGGATTCGGACAGGAATAGCTGTTCGGAGAAAAACTTAGCGGAAAGATTTTTGTCCAAGTTTTCCGATATGAGCTTAATCATTTTCAATACGGTTGGATTCGAAATGGAATAGGGGGTAGCCTGTTCAAAATCCAAGTGCTTCAATAACACTTGCAACTCTTGGAATAAAGCGTTCATAAGCTGGTCGCGCTCTTCATTCTCAAAGGCGTAAAAATAATTTTTTACGCGGTCGAAAAGATTCATCATATTCGCATTGTTTCGAATGTTGATGATTTTAGGCTTTGCGAAAAACTTAATTAACTCCGGATCCTCATTTTTATCAATCTTGAATTGAAACATCGTTCGCTCGTAGATTCGATTATCGTTGAAATCGATAAAGTGGAACTGGTCGGCGGGGATAATTGCAAGGTCGTACGGACCTAAAGGATACAATCGTCCCATGATGTTAAAGGAAGCGTTGCCTTGTATGAAAAGTAAGATTTCATAGATGGGTTCCGCGTGATTTGTATAGGGCTTTGTATAGACGTTTTCTCTGCAAACGTGTGAATAATAAAGGTTACTATATTCTAACATAAAAGTATTATAGCACAAAATAGCACAAAATGCAAACATTTTTAACACATAGTGGAAAATATTTCATATTGATATTTTTCATAAGGTGTGGTATAATGTATGTACTGATATTCTACACATAAGGGGTATGCGATGAAAAGCGTGAAAAACTTCTTGAAAAAAGCTACGTATTGGCTGTTTGTTGCGGTGATGAGTTTGATGCTTGTATCTTGTGAATTCGGGGGTGGCGGAACGGATAATTCGACGTCCTCCAATAGCAGTCAAGCACAAACGGAATGCACGCAACACAGCTTCGGGGACTGGATAACCGTTTATCGTCCGACTTGCGTTTTAGACGGCTTGAAGGAGCGTACGTGCACGGTATGCGGAAAGGCGGAGCAGGAAAGCATTCCAGCCGAGCATACGGTAGCGGACAATTATTATCAATATGCGGACACGCATGCAAAGGAATGCTTGTTTTGCGGAACGGTCTTTGAAAAAGAAAATCATAAATTCGACGGAAAGATGTGTACGACTTGTGGTTATGAAAACAAGCCCGTATGGGAGCTTGTAGATCATGTAATTGAAATTGAAGAAGGGCGTGAAGCGCGAATCTTATTCTTAGCGGATACGCAAATCATAGACTCCTCTCAAATGCGAACGCCGACTCGATTAAATCAAACGGCGATTGCAAATTGGGCGCCGGATAAGATGGAAGAAAATTGCTTTAAGTACATCGAAGACGCCGTAGAAAAGGTACAACCCGACTTAATCATCATACTCGGTGACATTGTCTATGGTGAATTCGACGATGCAGGCACCTCCTTGCTGGCACTCATCGAGGAAATGGAAAGCTATCAAATCCCTTGGGCTCCTTTGTATGGAAACCACGAAAACGAAAGTAAGAAGGGCGCGAAGTGGCAAACGCAGATGTTAGAAGAAGCCGAGCATTGCCTCTTTAAGAAGGGGGATACGGACGGCAACGGGAACTATACGATTGGGATTAAGCAAGGCGACAAACTGGTGAGGGCATTCTATATCATGGATTCCAACCATTGCAAAAATGCATATAAGCCCGAAGAAAACGACGTAATCACCACAATGGGCTTTACAAGCAATCAAATCGTTTGGCTTCATAATCGTATGGAAGCTTTGCAAACGGCGAACGTAGAAGCCGTGCCCTCGTCTATGTGCTATCACGTTCCCACGGAGGAGTTCGTTTTTGCGGACGAACAATATTCTAATCAGGCTGCTTCCTATACAATCGGTACGGAAGTACAAAAGGTAGCAGGGGCAGATGATTTCGGTAGCAATAGAATGGGCTTGGCGAATCAAAATTTCGTAGCGCCGAATTACAACGGGGAAACGTTCTTGTCGATTTTGAAGAAGTTTGGTGTGGATACGGTATTTAGCGGACATATCCACAAGACGAACACAAGCATTATGTATGAAGGTATTCGTTGGACGTTCGGTTTAAAAACAGGTACGTACGACAGCTATAACGCAGGCGAACTTGGCGGTACGCAAATGTTGTTAGGCGAGGATGGATATTCCATTAAACATATCTATTATGATGCTGCAATGCAAGCAACGATGGATGCTTTGCGAAATAAATAAAAGGCGATTGAATAGCCTACAAAAAAGAAAATAAGGAAAGGAGTAACTTTTATGAAAAAACAAATGGCTTTATTATGGGCTGCAGTATTTGCGTTTGGCGCATTTGCAGGTTGTGGCGGAGCGAGCTCGGGCGCAACGGAAAAAATCGATAAATCGAGAACGCAGTTATACGTATCCGTATTCAACGGCGGTATCGGTACGGCATGGATGGAAAGCATCGAGCAGGCGTTTGAAACGGCAAACAGCGAGATTTGCTTCGAACCTGGTACGGATAAAAAAGGTGTACAAATCATTGCAACGCCCAGCACGGAAAACGGTAAGCAAATGGCAACCAAAGGCTTGGCATCTTACACCGACGAAGTCTTTTTCACCGAAATTATTCCCTATTACGACTGGGTGAAAAACGGATTGATTGCAGATATTAGCGACGTAGTTTCCTCGGTTGCAGCGACTGGGGAAGGCACGATTGCAAGCAAATTAAACCAGCAACAGCAGGATAATCTTGCCGTGGACGGTAAATATTATGCATTGCCTCATTACGAAACCTACATGGGCGTTTCCTACGACGTTTCGTTGTTCGAAAGCAAGTTGTTGTACTTCTCGGCAAATCCCGACAATGGTAACAACGGGTTTATCACCTCTAAAACGGAAAAGCGTTCCATGGGGCCCGATGGCAAGACGGGGGTACAAAACGGAATTGATTATTCCTTGGACGACGGTTTGCCTTCCACGTATGAAGAATTCTTCAAGCTTTGCGATTATATGGTAGTTAGAAACGTAACTCCGTTCGTTTGGCCTGGTAGTGCGGCGGAAAGCTATACCTCGTACTTATTAGAAGCAGTTTCCAACGCATATTCCACCAAGACGGAAATGATGCTCCCCTTAACGATGGATAGCGGAGAGGAGACGGTTCGCGTAATCAGTGAATTTGATGAGAAAGGAAACCCTGTAATTAGCAACGTGACGGTTGACGAGGAAACGGGTTACTACGTATTTGAAAGAGCGGGACAATATTATGCGTTGGATTTCTTGAATAAGGTGCTTTCCAACAAGAAGTATTACTATACCCGTAGCACGGATACGACCTTTACGCAATACAATTCGCAAGAGCAATTCATTTTCAGCTCGTTGGAAAACAAGCCCATCGGTATGTTGATTGACGGTACTTGGTGGACGAACGAAGCGGCTGGCGCGTTCGAGCGTTCGGTTTCTTCCTATGGCGAAAGAGCGGAAAACCGCAAGTTTGCGTGGATGCCTTTGCCCAGAAAAGCAACGGCTAACGACACGGTAGGCGAAGAATACGCGTTAAAGGATGCGTTGCGTTCTTATGCGTTCATCAACGGTAACGTGAAAAACGAAAACAAATTAAAGTTAGCAAAAGAATTCTTGAAGTTCTGCTATTCGGATGAAGCTTTGCAATCCTTCACACTTTCGACGGGTGTAGCGAAGGGTGTGAAATACTCCTTGACGAGTACGCAAAAGAGCTCTTTATCCTATTACGCACAAAACGTTTGGGATTATAGAAGCGCCTACGACGTAGTTTATAATCTTTCCAGCAATGATATTTTCATGAACGATGAAAATACGTTCATTACCGATTTCTGGTCTTCTAAAGTAAGCGGAACGGATTACTTGTTCCCGTATACGGCATTCCGCGCATCGTCCAGTATGACGGCGGCGCAGTACTTTAAAGGTATGAAGATTAGCGCAAGCTCTTGGGAAAGCGAATACGGAAAATATTACAAATAATATAACAAATTAGCGATGATTTGTACAGGTAAATAGGCAAGCAATAATTGTATAATTTAGGCAACCTGAATAAAACGAATATATGAGGGAAGGCAATGGCAGCAACACAGATAAAATCAATGAAAAGTAAGAAAAAGTGGATATTTTATTGGGCGATTCTGGCATTGCCTTTATTGCAATTTTGCATTTTCTACATTGGCGTGAACTTCAATTCGATTATGCTTGCGTTTAAGGAATGGGACACGGAGACGGCTCAATTGATATGGAGCCCGAGCATGGGGGAATTTAAGAGAGCGATTACGGATTTGTTTACCGTCGATTACTTTGCAACGGCGTTTAAAAATTCGATTATCAACTACCTTGCTTCCTTGCTTGTGATTCCCTTTGCTTTACTATTTTCCTACTACATCAATAAAAAGGGCGTAGGCTCTGGAATGTTCAAAGTGGTTTTGTATATGCCACAAATCCTGTCCGTATCGATTTTGGTAATCATGTACAAGTACTTTGTGAACCTTGCAATCCCGACCATCGGGGAACTGCTTACGGGCGAAGTATCGGAGGGCTTGCTGGCAAATCCCGATACCGAGTTTGCAACGATTTTATTCTTTTCCGTATGGGCGAGTTTTGGTACGCAAATGTTGATGTATACGGGCGCAATGAGCGGAATCTCCGATTCTATCATTGACGCGGCGAAGATTGACGGCGTGAACGACGTACAAGAATTTTTGTTGATTGTGGTGCCGTCCATTTACGCTACGATTACCACCTTTGTAGTGGTAGGGGTAGCGCATTTCTTCACAGGACAAATGCACTTATATAGCTTTAAGGCGGACGCGGCGGATTATAAATTGTGGACGTTTGGGTATTTCTTGTATCGTTCGGTACAAACCTCGTCTACCATGCGAGATTATCCTTACTTGGCGTCGTTTAGTATTATATTTACCGTACTTGCCGTGCCTTTGACGCTGGGCGTTAAATGGATAATGGAAAAATGCGGACCGAAAACGGAGTGATGATTATGAAGAAGATACATAAAATTACGCCGTTTATGGCGGTATTGTTGGTGGCATTGTCCGTATATGCTTTATCCATGCTTGTGTTGGTGGCTTGGGGGATGCAGTCCTCGTTAAAGACGATTACGGAATTTAACCGAGTGGATCCACTGTGGTTACCGGACGGAGCACCGTGGGAATGGGCTTGGAAAAATTATGGCGACGTAATTTCGAATTTTAGAGTTCCCGTAAAGCGCGAAGTAGAAGGAATGCGTTTGCCGTTTAATATCGGATATATGGAGATGGCGGCAAATACGCTGTTATATGCGGGCATCGGTGCTGTAATTTCGGCGATGGTACCTTGCTTGGTAGCTTACGTTACGGCGAAGTTTGGTGGAACCTTTAGCGCGGTTATCCACACGATTGTCGTGATTACGATGGCAATCCCCATTGTAGGGGCACAGCCTTCCGAAATACAGTTTTTGCGTGCGTTTAATCTTTACGATACCATTTGGGGTGCATGGGTTTTGAAGTTCAACTTCTTAGGTATGTATTTCCTTGTGTATTACGGAACATTTAAGGGTATGGCAAAGGATTATGCGGAAGCGGCGTACTTAGACGGCGCATCGGAATTTACCGTAATGGCGCGGATTATGCTTCCCCTTGTTCGAAACGTAATCATGACGATATTCTTAATTCGTTTTATTGAATTTTGGAACGATTATCAAATGCCGTTGCTATACATGCCTTCGCGACCTACGTTGGCGTACGGTGCGTGGTGGTTGGGTACGGCAAACTCGTCCTCGGCGGCGGAATCAAGAGATTTCTTTGAAGTTCCGTACCGTATGACGGCGTGCTGTATTGTGGCGATTCCTATTTTGGTTTTATTTATTATTTTCAAGGAAAAGATAATAGGAAATGTTTCTATGGGTGGCGTTAAAGAGTAATTTAACGCATAAGGAGTAGGAAGAATGAAGAAAAAAATTCTAATACCGATACTTTCCATGTGCGCGGTAGGGACGCTTGCGGCTTCGGTTGGAATGCTTAAGTATAACGGCACAAGAGAACCATTGTCCGTGCAAGCGGAAGCGGTAAGCTCGGATGGCTTAATTGCGGATAAATACGTAGTAGGCGATAGAGTGGCTTTGCCTCAAAACGCAACGCTGGAGTATGCAGGCAAGACGTATCCTGCCATGGTAACCTTGCGCGATCCCGTGGGGCGTGGCTATAATGCGGAGAGTATTCTTTTAACCGTGGCTGGACAATATACCCTTGAGTATAAGGCGGTGCTTGACAACGGACAGCTGTTGAAGGAGACGCAGACGTTCGATTGCTACGACAGCCTGTATTCCGTCAATGGTAACGCTACTAACGTAGCTTACGGTATATTTGACGAATATCCCGATACGGAAAGCGGCTTGGCGGTGGATTTATTCGCAGGGGAAACGCTTACGATCAATAAAATGATGGACGTTAGCAAGCTGGCTTATGATGGGGGTAGCTTTAAAGAAATCATTAGCCTCTACGTTGCGCCGTATACTTTGTATAGCGAGGACGTTTCACAGCTTCGGTTTACGTTGACGGACGCATACGATGCGGAAAATCAAATCACGATTGTTTTAAAGAAATATACGACGACGGTTATTGCCAACGAAAAAACGTATGCCATTCACTCTTACGTAACGGCTGGTTCTAACGAACAGCAAATCGGCTTGGAGAGAATAGGCTCTGGTGATTTTGCGTACGGCGACGGCATTTTATATAAGGTACATAAAAACAACTTCTATGGCTCGGCGGTGGCATTCTCCATGCCGGGTGGCTTTGAAACGGTTGGCTCTTACGTGGGAAAGGATAAGATTTCTTTTTCGATGAACTACGAGGAAGGACAGGTCTATTCGCAAACGATTCGTAGTGGCGCAACCCAACGTAATTTGGTTACCGACCTTGACGATAGACGGTTATACGATACGCTTTGGGAAGGCTTTACGACAGGGGAAGCCTATTTGTCGATTACGGCAATGAACTACAAAGCACCGTCTTGTCGCTTCGTCATTACGGATTTGTTAGGAATTAGCCAAGAGTTATTGCAAACGAATGCCTTTAAGGACGAGCAAGCTCCTGCTATAGCGATTGATTATGCAGGAAATGAAAGTGTTCCGCAGGCAATCGTCGGGCAAGAATATCCTATATTCTCGGCGACAGCGCAGGATAATTACGATGGCGAACTGCCTGTGCAAGCGGTGGTTTGGGCAAATTATAACAAGACAAATGCATTCCGCGTATCCTTAAAGGACGGAAAGTTTGTTCCCGAGAGAGAAACGGAATACTCCATCGTTTATACCGCAACGGATAAAGCTGGAAACAGCGCGGAAACGGTGGTAAAGGTAGCGGCAAGCGCTACGCTGGATAGAATTTCTATTCAACTTGGCGAAAAGCTGTTAAACGGCGTGACGGGGAAGAGTGTTAAGGTTGCAACGCCTACGCTCTTAGACGGAACGGGAACACAGTACGTGTCCATTTGCGCCGTACACAAGGAAAATAACGCTGTGCGTTGCGATATTGACTTGGAAAGCTTGGAATTTTTGCCGTTATACGCAGGAGTATATGAAATTGTTTATACCTACGGCGATTATATTGAAGAAAACGTAGAAACGTATGAAATGGTGATTGAAAATGGAACTACTCCCTACGTTGCGGACGGAATTCAATTACCTAAGTACGTACTCAAAAACGGTACGTATACCTTCCCTGAGGTACAGGGCTACGTATTTGGCGGCGGTACGACGCAGGAAACCTGCGAGGTGTTGGTAAAGCAAGACCAAGGTCAACCTACTCCGCTGGTAAATCACACGGTGAAGGTAACTGCGGATAAGGAAATTACGGTTATCTATCAATTGAAGGACGGCGCAAGCACCTTCCAGCGCGAATATAGCATTCCTGTAATCGATACAGGCTTTGCGGAAGCGGATCAACTGGATTTAAGTAAATATTTCATTTCCGATACCATGGTAGGGGTTAGAGAGAATACGAACGTGCTTTACACCGCTTCGGGTACGAATGGAGATACCGCAAAGATGGAGTTTATCAAACCTTTGCTTGCGGAGAATTTCTGTTTGGATTTTAGCACCGATATCGCGTATTCGCAGTTTAGTGGCTTGCGTATCGTATTGACGGATAATGAAAATAAGGATATTTCCGTCCAGTTTACGGTATTCAACCAAAACGGAAATGCAAATTTAAAGATCAATGCGGAAGACGTCGCTTATGATTTAGAACAAAGTTTCTTCGCCGACGAACCTTCGGTATTCACCTTGGAATATAGCAATAAAACGAATTCTATTGCTCTTCCTTCGGGGAACGTGAAGATATTAAATTGTGCAAACGGAGATGTGTTTAAGGGCTTTACAAGTAATTTCGTACAAATGGAAATCGAGCTGTTGGACATCAAAGCTTCCGAAACGCAAAACGCAGGGATAAGAATTACCAAGGTAAACAACCAGTCCTTCACGGGCTTGAAGAATGATATTATCGAGCCGGAAGTTACTACGCGTACCCTGCGCGGCGTAATGTTGATAGGAAATAAGGTAGAAATTTTACCGATGTATGCCGCAGACGTCGTGGATCCTTACGTGCAGTTCACAATGCAGGTTACCGATCCGGATGGTAAAGTGGTTACGGCGATGGACGGAACAAGGTTGGACGGATGCGATACCAGTGTTCCTTACACCATTGTGTTAGAGAAGTATGGACGCTATACCGTATACTATATGGCAACGGATAGCGCAGGTTGGAGCGTTGAATACAGCTACGTAGTAAACGTAGGGGAAAACGTTGCACCGACAATCACGCTCACGGATAAGGTGGAAACGGGTAAGCTTGGCGAGACCATTAAAATTGCCAAAGCACAGGTTACGGATAACGTGGATAAAGAACTTTCCGTATCGTGCTACTTAAAAACGCCTTCTGGTGTTTTCCATAACCTTATTTGGGAAGGGATTGAATACAATGCGTTCACCGCAAAAGAAGCAGGCACCTACACAGTGTATTACTACGCGATAGATTCCGTAGGTAATTACACAATAGAAAGCTATGATATCGTAGTTTCTTAATTCGTATTACGGAGAAAAGATATATGAAAAGACAAAAAATGAATTTTGTTAAACGCATAGCGGTGCTCATGGCAAGCTTTTTCTTGCTTAGCGCGTTTACGGGCTGTGACGGTATGTCTTCGGGCGATGATAATAAGATAGAAAATTTGGATTACGAAACCATGCAAGAGGTGGAAGGTACCCATCAATTCCGTGTACAAACAACGGCAAAAAGCCTTGTGAAAAACGGGGCAACGGAATACAAGGTGGTTGTAGCGGAGACACTTTCGGAGCTGGAAGAGACGGCGTTAAAGGAATTGCTCTATTTCTTTAAAGAAGCTACGGGACTTAGCTTACAAACTACCTTGGATTCGGAAGTGAGCTATACGGATTCGGCAAAATATATTTCCCTTGGAAATACGGCTTATGCAACGCAGGCAAACGTTGTGGCGGATGCAAAAGTGCTTGGCGATACGGGCTTGACGATACAAACGAAGGGTAATTCGGTATTCTTGCTTGGCGCTAAAGGGCGCGGTACCTTGAACGCTGTATATGAATTTTTAACGCAGATATTCCATTACGAATATTTTTCAAGCAATATTATCCAAATTGACAAAAACGTTACGGACGTACCGCTTATGCAGTATGATATCGTGGACGTTCCCGATTACGAATACAACGTAGCGACGTACGGTTACGTACGCGGAAGCGAGACGATTCGAAACCGCTATCGCATGGTAGAGGATAAAAGCTTGTTTATCCCCGTTGGTGGGAAGATGTATCATAACTCTTTCGAATGGTTGCCCAAGGAAAGCTATTTGGAAAGCCATAGAAAGTGGTACAGTGACGACAAAACGCAGCTTTGCTATACGGCGCATGGCGATGAAAAGGAATATAATTTAATGCTTGCCGCTGCATTGCAAAAGGCGAAAGTATTATTAAGTGATCCTGCGTATGCGGATGCTACCATTCTTACGTTCACGCAACAAGATACGCAAACCTGGTGCGAATGCGATACGTGTACTGCGGAAATGCAAAAATATGGCGCAAATTCCGCCGTTGTTGTGAAGTTTATGAATGCGTTACGCCGTTTAATCGATACCTGGTTTGAAATGGACGGCGCGGAATACAAACGCGATTTCAAATTGTTATTCTTCGCTTACCATTTAACGAATAGACCGCCGACCGTTTACGACGAAGCAACAAAATCGTATAAGGCAGTGGATTCCAGTGTGAAATGTGTACCCGGCGTAGGCGTATATTTTGCGTCAACGTTAGGGGATTATCAACAAAACTTCACAGAGCAATACAATCGTGAAATCGGTCAAAATATGTTGGGCTGGGGCGCTTGCGCGGAGGATTTATTCTTCTGGTCGTATAACGTGAACTTCTCGCATTACTTAACGCCGTATAATTCGTTTAGTGCCATGCAGGATATCTACAAATATGGCGCGATGAATAACGCACACTTCTTATTCGACCAAGGACAGTACAACCAAGACGGGAAACCGACGGGTTGGTGCATGTTGAAGATTTACCTTTCGTCGAAGCTGGCATGGAACGTAAACGAAAACATGGAAGAATTGATTGATAAATTCTTCACGGCATACTTCGGGCCTGCCGCAGCATCGATGAAAAAGATGTTCGACGGGTTTAGAGTACAAGCGTTTTTCAACGAACATAACGGATATTCGGGCGCGCATAGCGTGTTACACGATGCGATGCAGGATAAATATTGGTCGAGACCTCTTTTAGAGGACTGGCTGTCGTTGACGAAGCAGGCAATGAAGGAAATTCAAAGCGTTAAGGCTACGGATCCTACGTTATACGAAGCGTATAAGTTAAATATCAATATCGAGCGAATCTCCCCGATTTATATGCTGGTAGAATTGTACGATAGTGCATATTCGGAAACGATAATTCGTGGATACCAAAAGGAATTCTTGCAAATTGCAACGGAAATCGGTATCACGCGTGTTGATGAAACGAAGAATACGCCTGCAAATTTATATTTAAAATGGGGGATTTAAGCAAGCCTTGATATAGATAGGAGGAAGTTATGAAGAAATGGATTAAAAATATGGCTGTGTCGTTGTGCACCGTCGCTCTTTTAACCGCAAGTGCTGGCTTGGCTGCATGCAATAACGGCGAAAATAGCAGTTCGTCGGAAAGCTCAAGCAGTAGTAGCACTATACCAGAAACTGTGTATGGGGTAGAGCTTTCTAAGAGCGAGCTCACAATCAATATCTATGAGGAAACGCTTTTGACGGCTACGGCAACGCAGGACGGGCAAAGCATGGATTGCGAGATTACTTGGACGTCTTCGGATGAAACGGTTGTAACGGTAGAGGACGGCAAGGTAGTCGCAAAAGCTACGGGTAGCGCTACCATTACGGCAACGGCGAACGGCGTTTCGGCAAGCTGTGAGGTTACGGTAGTAGACACTGCAGGCGCTCCGCAAATCGTGGTGGACGTAAACGATACGGTGCAGCTTCTTATCGGCGAAACCTTCCAAGTACAGCCTACGCTCGTTTACAATGGAAATACGTATAGCGACGTGACGTATGCCTACGCAAGTGCGAACGAGGAAGTTTTCACTGTAGATGAAAACGGCTTGATTACTGCGGTAAAGGACGGGGAAGCGGATTTAACCGTTTCGGCAAGCTGGCGTGGTTTGACGGGCTCGGATTTAACGGAAGTGCTTCACGTAAAGGTCGTTGAGGACGTTGCTATCGTGCTTTCGGGTACCGAAGCGACGAAGCTTTATACAAGCAATAAGGACTTTGGAAACGGAGAAACGTATAGCACTACCGCTACGTATAGCGCAAGCGTTTACAGCAACGGGGCGCTTATCGATAACGCAGTTGCTACTTGGTCGAGCTCTAATCCCGAGGTAGCTACCATTGACGGAACGACGGGTGCGGTAACGGCTGTCGGCGTAGGCGAAACGGTGATTACGTGTAGCTATGTTTCCGAAACGGGTAAAACTTATATTTCCGAGGAAATTCATGTAACGGTTGCATTGCCTGCGATTGAAAAGGATATCGAGTTGGTAATGGGTGCACAGGATGAAGTGAATGCTTTATCGGGAAGTGAAATCTTCGGTGACGATGCAAATCAAACGATTGTTTCCATTACGGACATTACGGACGAGGGGTCCGAAGCGATTGCCTATGCGGATGGTAAGGTAACGGCAGAGCTTGAGGAAGGCACGAAGCAATGGTTGATTAGCAATGGCGAATACGCCTATATCGTTGACGTTCTCGTTGCGACGAAGGTAATTCGTACGGCGGAAAATTTACAAATCTTTGACTATACGTCTAAGGACAATATATTTAGCGGTACATACGTATTAGCGAATAATATCGATGCAAGCGCGTATACGCATCACGTAAACGTAGGTTGGTCTACGTCGTTTACCGGCTTGACGGGTACGTTTGACGGTCGCGGTTATACGATTGACGGTATCACGCTTACGCAGGGCGGTTTGTTCGGCGTTATTTACGGCGGTACGGTCAAGAACGTAGCATTCACCAACGTAACGTTATCTACGCTTGGAAACGCAAAGGCGGATAACATTTATACGTTGGCAACGCGCGCAAGAAAGAATGCGAAAATTAGCGACGTATTTATAAGCATCAAAGCGTGGGAAACCAACGCAGGAACAACGACGGCGGCGTTGATGTCGCAGGTAGACGCAGGGGTAACGCTCAGCAACGTAATGGTAGTTACGCCGAATTCTACCTTGGAAAAGGGCCGCTCGGTATTCGCAACGGTTGGCGGAACGGCTACCTTCAATAACGTATACGTGCTTTCGTCCGTACAAGGCTTTAATGCGCAGGATACGATGGACGGCGTGACGAAATATAGCACCGTAGCAGACTTCGCAACGAACGTAAGCGTAAGCGAACTTGCTTTGGGCGACGTTTGGGATTTGACGGGTGAATATCCTGTATTCAAAACGTCGGAAAAGGTGGATCCCTATACCTTGTCGATTGATAAGACGACGGCAAACGTATATAAGGGTGATGAGCTTACCTTGACGGCAACGGCTATTGATTTCCTCGGCAACGCGGTAAAT
>JAEIGA010011010.1_pt1 | contig 13723 bp, 16 predicted proteins | sample 9270691 | NCBI WGS metagenome assembly JAEIGA01 (sample SAMN17057246, study PRJNA624740) | gut metagenome | biome: biome; isolation source: fecal sample | host: Bos grunniens | place: China: Xizang | collected 2019
TGATTGATGAAATTAATACAGATGGTGTAAATAAGGGTGGGCTTGTATTTGCAGTAGTGCTTATCTTTGTAGGAACTGTAGCAGTAGTAGGTTGGTTACTGCAATGGATTTGGAATGCATTTGTTCCTGATTTGTTTGGATTACCCGAAGCTACTTGGAAGCAGATGGTATTGATGTATTTATTTTTTAAGACCCTACAAACCAAAATAAACGTCAATATACATAAGAAATCTTAAAAAGAAAATGGAAGGTTATTCACCTTCCATTTCTTCTTTAGTAAATAATGATTCAGCTTCTGTCATTTGCTGTATAAATTCTTTCGTTCCACGAAATGTTGATGATGGTAATTCGTCATTCGAATTAGATTCTTCTTGGGGTTTATCTTCAAAATTGATTTCCAATTGATATCCCTTCATTAAATTATTCAATCCTTCTATAATATCTCCTATCTTTGATGTAATGGATATAATAGTCTTTTGCATTTCAGATAGGGATTTGTATAGTGACGCATTACCTGAATTACCTGCTATAGCTTTAATAAGTAAATCGTGGGCCTCTTCATCCGTCTTTCTCATCTTAAATAGAATACGCAACGATTCTAAATCAGTATCCACCCTCTTCTTAAAGGTTGGGTTTCTACGCATAAAGTCTTCGTCATAATAGAACTTAGAAAGGTTTTCAATAAGGGCTACTGCATCAGCTCTGGCTGATTCATTAATACCATCCAAATCTATATCGACTAGTTGGAGACCATCTATATCAGGTTGTATGTCATCAAATATTTCGTTTAAATCATTCATTTCTTTTTAGTTGTCTTTTTGGTAGTCTTCTTTGCAGGCTTTTCAATTGTAGCTACAGTATCCATATCCTGAGATTGTGGAATCATTTCAACTCGTTCTGACGTAACGGCAACTGTTTCAACAGCACTAGGATGTAACTGCTTGGAAATAAAGTCCTTAAGAACTTCCTTAATCATATATGTTGTATCGGCAATATCCACTTGATTAAGATACCAATCAACAATTTCTGATTCTTCTACGTCCATTAACTCCATTAACATATTCATTTCCTTTGATGGGAATGCATCCCAATTGATTAATACTTGGAAATCGGGTAATGAACGTTTTGTCAAGGCCTTGCTAATTATATCATAATTTGTTGATACTGACTTATTAACCATTTGCGTTTCTGGAATAAATGTAGAAGCTTCTGGTTCATGAGATGCAGTTAAACTTCCCAAAGAATTTACTTTCATGGATTCTATACTATCAGCTTCGTAGTCACCAATAAGGTCTGCTACTTCTGGTGGTAGATCGGTTGTAGTTGGTTGAGGTTTTGGCATTTCGATAGGTTTATCGGATTTAACATAATTTTGGATTTGATCGTATCTCAAAATTCTACCATCCGTTGTTTGTACTATATATTGGTTATCTTCGAAGAAGGAATTACGTACTGTAAATGAATCTCCAGTTTGTGGATTATACCATGTTCCGTCCATTATAGGACCTTCCATACCAAATGTTAAATTATTCATCATATATTAATTAAAGTTTTTTGTGAACACATCAAATAAATCAGGGTGAGTAATAGTAGTATATATAATAGTTGCAACTCGAGTCGGGTCTTCATCTATAAAATAGATCATAGGAGCGTTGTATGAATACAAAGTTTTAACAAACGAATTAAGATCCTTTCTTTCATGAGCTTCTCTATCTTGGTAGTTGTAAGAACGATGTTCCGAATGGAATCTTGATGTACGTCTTGTCTTTGTGCTATCCAACCACACAAAACAAATCTCTTGTCCACTTAAGGTATTTGGTGAGATCGCTAATAATTGGTCTGGACTTAAAATAAATACATCATTTTGATCCAACGAATATTTAGATAAACCCTCATAATACTTTCCCGTTCTAAAATTCAAAGGAGTCTGTGGGAGTTCTTGTATGAACACGTACGCATCATTTTCAAATACATCATTAATATCTTCGTTGGAATACAATTCGTAATTATGACTATTATATATATCCTCCGATGGTTCTTCTATATTTGAAAATATTCTACCACATTTGACTCCCATCTTTTCCAAGTGGTCCACAACTTCTTGCTTGCCAGTTGAATGGAGCCCAACAATAAAATACTTCATCTATCTTTAGTTTTATTTTCTAAATAATAGATGAAGTATTTGCACTAATTAAAGATTTTACAAAGAATTTTAAGTTGTTTTTACAACTGCTTCTCCAGATTGGAATAAATCAATCAATGTAGCCAATTTCGAAGCGATCTCATCTATACCATAACGTTGTTGTACGTTCTCTTGATATTTGCGATCAATTCTTCTATCCACTTCCTCAACAGTTAGGTTTTGAGTTTGACCAGAAGCTTGCATTTGCTCACGAATCTCCTGCTTTTCAACAATTCTATCTGTGTTAGCTTGTGCTTGTGCTCCATTTTCAGTTACTTGGATATGTACATCATTTAAGGTGTTCTTTAAGTCTTCAAGCAATGGTCCAATCTTATCATTTAAAGTATCTGCCATCTTATCGAAGTTACCGTTGATGGATTCAGAGAACCTAGCCATTTCTTCAAACATCTTAGCCGATGTTTCAAGTTTCTTCAAGTTTACGTTATCCACTTTTTTCAAGAAGTCTCCGTAACTATTTAGGGTCTTATTAATCTTTTCACCATCAACCTCTTCCAACTTTTTAGATGCAGCAGCTATATCAGTTATGATACCTACGAAACCTCCATTGGTTTGATTCTTAAACTTCTCTATATCTACACCAGCTAGTATATCTGTCAATTTTGTGAAGTCTTCGAATATGGCTTTGTATTGGTTAGATATCTTGTCGAATTCTTTTTTATCCTCCTTAAGTTTATCCAAACTAACATTTTCATTATTAACAATCTTTTCAATAATTTCGTTAGCTGTTTGGAATACTACATTGATACTATCTGTGATAACCTTACCATCTAATTTAACCTTTTGGACATCGTTGAGAATGGACACTAACTTCTCTAAATCCTCAAATATAACTTTAAATGCAATTAATGTTGCTTTGAACTTAAATCCATTCTTTTCAATAGTTTCTGGAGATACACCAGTACCATCTTCATTGCCAAAACTTGAAACAACCTGATTGGCAGTACTAAATATTAATGCTATATTAGCTTTTGTGGCTTCTGTATTTAGTTCGACTTTTTGGATATTTGTAAGTATGTCAACTAACTTCTTTAAATCTTTAAACAACAATTTAAATGAAGTTAATGTTGATTTGAATGTAGCCATACTCTTCGCCATCTCCTTTCCAGAAAGAACTGCTAACGGATTTTCATCCTTATCGCTAAGTGTGGTGATAACTTTGTTTGCTGTGGTGAATACCAAGGTTGTATTCTTGGTTATGTTATCTGAATTTAATTCAATTGCAGAAATCTTATTAAGAGTTTCTGTCATTTCAAGCACTTGGTCAACCAAATCGTTCATTTTCTTAAACGACTTCTTAGCATCTTTTAGTTCTTTAAGACCTAATTCTTTAGCTATACCAATTGCAATTGCACAAATATCTTTAGATGATTCTAAAATAATTCCTGATTTCTCTTTAATTATTTTAGCATCAATATTTGTTTCTTGAATCTTATTCAATATCACAGCCATACCCAAAAATGCTCCTAATACAACCAACATAGCCCCTGTAAGTGCAAGTATTCCAACCATTGCTGGAAGAAGTACTGCTGATGCTGCAGAACAAGCATATCCAAGAGCAGCGAATGCAACGGCAAGGGCAATCATACCTCCAATAAATGCAAGTACTACCCCAACTTTTATTTGTTCAGCATACTCTTGAGTCTTAACTAATATAATAGCTAAACCTAAAAATATCACTGCAACAATAGTTACCATTATAAACAATCCTGCAACTTTAAGTATGTCAGATATTTTTATTTTAGAAACTATTTTAGATAATCCCCATATTAACAAAGCTATTCCAAAAGTAACTATAGCTATAACACTTAGACCTATTAATACAGTTGTTGAAATTTCAATTGTGGGTTGCATTACTATAGCTAATAATATCAACGATAATACTAACGCTGTAATAGATAACATCAATTTAATTAAATCATTTACATTAGATCTACCTTCTGCTACCCATTTTCCACCCATCAACTTAACAACTAATCCCATTAACCAAAGAACTCCGGCCAAAGCTAATAATCCTAAAGTAATTATAGAAGCAGCTATAATAGCTGGAACCATAATCAATGCCACTATAACCATGTGTTTAACCAATTCTTCAATACCTTTCATCACATTGGTAATTTCTTCAAATGCTTTGGAGGTATTAGTTAAATCGTTGGCTATCTTATCAAATTTAATCAAACTTATAAGTTTAAGTACACCCCAAAGACCTAAAAGCATTGCTCCAACAATTGGCAATCCAACTATTACTATTGGTGCTGTTATCATAAACTTCAACATCAAAATTGGCAATTCATTAACAGCTTTAAGTATATTAGATACACTTTGGAATACACTATTTATACTTTCATATGCTTTTGTTACTTCCTCGATGTTTAATTGGTTTACTATTTTTTCAAATTTCTCCATATGGTTCAAAATAGACTCCACTAAACCAACCAATGAATTGAATGTGTGTTTAATTACCATTTTAACCACAAGAAGTTTGACAGGATTGATCAATGGGTTTTTCTTTATATCAACCATATCATTTATAGCTGTAAGTATAGTGTTGATGCATTGGAAAACTTTAGACACTTCTTCATATGACTTGTTAATATCCTCAATAGAAATACTATCAACAATATCGCCAAATGAACTCAAATCCTCTTTTATATTTTTTATTATTTCAACTAATGCAGCTAATGTATTTTTTATATCACCTTGAACCTTTTGAACCTTTTTGTCTTTACCAATTAAATTGTTTTTATTAGAGTCACTCATATCTATCACCGATGTGAGTATGGTGTTGATACTTTGGAAGATTTTAGACACACCATCATACGACTTATTTATCTCTTCAAAATCGAAATCACCAACTAGTATGTGGAGTGCATCAAATTTATCTCCAAATATTACAACTATATCCTCTAATGAATCAAATGTAGAACCAATATTGTTTTTTATAGTTGATAAATCAAACTTTTGAGATAACACAGGATTCTTTTTAGGATCGTTCATATCAGCTATGGTAGCAAATATAGTGTTTGTGCTTTGAAGAATCTTATTTACCTCATCATATGACTTATTTATCTCTTTAAAGTCGAAATCACCAACTAGTATATGGAGAGCATCAAATTTATCTCCAAATACTACAACTATATCCTCTAATGAATCAAATGTAGAACTAATGTTGTTTTTCATAGTTGATAAATCAAATTTTTGAGATAACACAGGATTCTTTTTAGGATCGTTCATATCAGCTATAGTAGCAAATATAGTGTTTGTACTTTGAAGAATCTTATTTACCTCATCATACGACTTATTTATCTCTTCAAAATCGAAATCACCAACTAGTATGTGGAGAGCATCAAATTTATCTCCAAATACTACAACTATATCCTCTAATGAATCAAATGTAGAACCAATATTGTTTTTTATAGTTGATAAATCAAACTTTTGAGATAACACAGGATTCTTTTTAGAATCGTTCATATCAGCTATAGTAGCAAATATGGTGTTTGTGCCTTGAAGAATCTTATTTATCCCATCATACGACTTATTTATCTCTTCAAAATCGAAATCCGATGTGAGTATATGGAGTGCATCAAAGGTCAATGATTCTAATATCTCATTCAACTGCTCATATATTGCATTAAAACTTCCAGGTTTGAGGTTTTGTAACTCTGATGTCTTATTCATCACTTCATTTAGGGATTTTAAATCAACAAGCAAACCAGTTTTCTCATTTTTATATAAAGAATTGGAATAATTTTTTACTAATGATCCAATTGCTGTTATAAGGGAAACTTTATCCCCAACCATAGTTTTCATAGCTTCATCACCCCATTCTTCAAGATCTAAATCAACCAATTCTATAAGGACTGAATTAGCCGTTTTTATAGAACCCATAAGCAAAGGATTAAGACCCTGCTTATTCATTACATCATCTAAAGACATTCCATTGTTAGCTTTTAAACCATCCCCTAATGAATTCAAACCAGCCAATAGTCCTTTAGCAACTTGGCCGGATTTTAAAGCAGGACAATATATAGCGGCTGCAAAAGAAGCCAATTGCACACCAGTTTCAGTTATAGAACTTATCTTGCTTGACAACTCAGTAGAATCAGAATTAAAATCACCAACCAACTCTAAAACAGAATTAGATATAGTTTTAATATTATTCAAAGAAGTAGATAAATCAGAAATGTTAGTAATATCTACTTTATTTAATTCTACTTGCAACCCATTTAAAGTTTGCAAAATTGGCTTAATAGAATTACTAAGACCTTTAATTATGTTCACATTACTAGTAACAGTAGCCACATCAAGGCCATTAATAGACACTTTATTAATAGCCTTGCAGATATTTGTTATATCTGCCAATATATTATTATCTTGCTGTACTGCCCCAACAACCTGACTTAAATTAATTACAGTATCTGCCATATCTAAATACTTGTTTTTATATGCTTAAATAATAATGTTTAGAAACTAAATTCAGCAACTAAATTTGTTATATTAAATTAAACAATATACTATTATGACAGATACACAAAGAAATGCATTAAAAATTGTGATAGATGCTGTGATAAGTGCAGCTTCTAACGGATATACAGTTAAAGTTGATGACATAATAACTGTTATCGAAGGTATAATTGAAAAAGAAAAAGAAACCCAGTTTATCCCAGGGTTATATCCTAACGATACCAAAACCCTCAAACCATATCCTGGCACTCATGGTATAGAAAATCCAAAACTTTGGGATCAAATTGTATATACATATAACTCTACATCCACCACGGATGTAAACTCTAATGTAAACTCTAACGAAAATCAAATGATTTGTGAGAAAATCTTGACTGCGCCTGATGAATGGGAAGATAACGAATTTTAATTTTATATATTATGTTAAGAATTTCAGAAAATGCTAATCCAAACTATCTAGCTACTATTTGTAGGATCGAGGAGCTAACTCCTATCGTTGGTGCCGATCGTTTGGTAAAAACTGTGATTAATGGATACGACCTAGTAATCTCAAAGGATTCTAAGGTTGGAGACTTGGTGGTTTACTTTCCAGTAGAAACTGCTATTGATGAGTCATTCCTTGGACCCAACAACTTATATGAACTTGGTGAATGTGAACTGAACAACAATTTCATAGCAGTGTTGAGTATTAAGTGTGCTTTGAAAAATGAGATGGTTGGTTCGGAAAAATACAATGAACTATTAGCTCAAGCTAAATCCATGTGTGGATTCTTTAATAAGTATGGTCGAGTTCGTATTTTGAAGCTTCGCGGACAATACTCTCAAGGATTTATCGCTGGAGTACAAGCATTAGAAATTGCTTATCCAGAACTTGAAGGAACCGATTGGAATGCTTTGGTAGGAACCAAGTTTGATTATGTGGGTAATATGAAAGTTTGTGAAAAGTTTATTCCTCTAAATATCAAAACAGAAAGCCAACCCTCATCTCAAAAGTTTTGGAAAAAGTCAATGAAGAAACTTAAGAGATTCGATAAGCTTATTCCAGACCAATTCGTATTCCATTACGACACTACTATGTTGGCTGAACATATGGATGAATTGAATCCAAACGATCATATTACAGCCACTGTAAAGGTACACGGAACTTCGGTAATCCTTTCTAACGTATTGTGTAACAAGGAGTTAACTTTGTGGGAGAAGTTTAAGAAGTTGATTGGTCTTAAGGTTAGTGAAGTTGAATATGGAAATATTTATTCATCTCGCCGAGTTATCAAGAACCGATACATCAACAAAAACAAGGGTGAAGACTTTTATGAAGCTGATGTATGGGGTGAGGTTAATAAGGAGTATTCAAAATACTTAAACGAAGGAATGACTGTATATGGAGAGATTGTAGGATATGTGCCCGGAACTACTAAATTTATCCAAAAGGATCATGACTATGGTTGTAAGCCGGGAACATATAAGTTTATGCCATATCGCATTACTTCAACCGATTCGTTCGGTAATAAGTATGAATGGAGTATTCATGAGGTAATTGAATGGACTGAGAAGTTAATTGCTGATCATCCTGAGCTTGAAAAGACTACTATGGTAATGAACCTACTCTATTCAGGACCAATGTATATGATGTATCCAGACATCCCTGTAGATGACAATTGGAGAAAGAATGTACTTGCTGCCATAAAGTTGGATAAGGATAGATTAGGAATGGAGCTTGATGAACCAATGTGTAAGAATAAGGTTCCAAGAGAAGGTATTGTTATTAGAATAGATAAAGATAAATTTACTAGAGCTTGGAAGCTGAAGAGTTTGAGACACTACGGTCTTGAAGCTAAGGAAAACGATGCTGGAGTAGCTAACATTGAGGATGAGGCTTAATTCTTTATAAAAACTCCCAAGAATCACTAAAGATTTTTGGGAGTTTGTTATATATAAACATAAAAGAATTCGAATATGAGTCTACTAGATATTTACGAAACACTTAACGGACAGATCACAGCAGATAGTCTTGATAGTAATGGTTATTTATCGGGTTTTGACTGCTCTTTTATATATTATAAGGGAGTTACTTATAAAGGTTTGGGTGGAGTAATAATGGTATACTTAAATCCAGCAGATCCAGAAAGAATTGAGTGCAAATATGAACCAGGAAACTGTATTCGTAAACCCTTTGATAATGCTGGAGTGACTAGTTGGAAAATCATAAGTACTGTTGATGACCTTTTGTTATTTGAAGCAGGAATTAAGCAGATATGTATAAAGATTAAATAGTGGTAATTATGGGTGTTTTAGATTTAAATGAAATCTTGGATGAAGAGGTAACAATCGACAATCTCCTTAAATTTAACTATACAAGAGATGAATTGCGTCTATGTGGACACTATTATAAGCGAGTTTATGGATACTTTTTAGACCACCATATACCCATATGTCTGATTAGAGTACAAGTGCTTCCCAGTGTGAGTACGTGTAGAATGCTTCCACTTATATCTTCCGAGGCTTTATTTAGATCAGAATTGAGTGGTTGGCAGTACATTGCATCTATGGAAGATTTAATGATGTTTGAAGGTAAAGTAGAAATTTTAATCAACGAAGAATATGGAAGAAAAGGTGATTGAGTGGGAGAACACCATCATAAGGTTTATGGATCGTTTCAACGTATTTAGTATACCTTTGTATGACGATAAAATGTTAGAGAAGAGATATAGTGACGTGATATCAGGCAATGGCCATATATTTTTATTGTGTCCGGCTGGGTACGTCTTATATCAAGAAGCAAAACTCTCTACTGGTGAAAAAGAAGGTATTTGTAAGTATGTAATTTGGTATTGTAATAATATGTTGAAATAAAATATGAGATTAAGATTCACTAGGCTTGAAGCTATATTCACATGGATAGTTATGTGGGTGTTCTATATGTATTGTGCGATTCGGATTGATTTTTTAAACAAATATTTTGGACCCAAACACTAAATATTATTTAGAGTTTGTTATATATAAACATAAAGATATATACTATGGGACTTTTAGATATAGATGAGAAGTTGGGTTCTGTAATTGATGCAGAATATCTTGCTAGTCAGGATTGGATCAGACAAAATAATCTCGTGATTGATGTCACAACTCCAGGTCAAGTAGGTCAATTCAAGAAGGAAAAGATTTGGATGAAAAAATTCAAACTTACTAAACGTGACAATCTTTGGGTGAGATATGAAGATACTCGTAATATACTATGTAATCTTAATACAGGAGAACGTCAAGAAATTACTGAGGTATTATCTTTAGAGCATTTGGTTGATAAATGGATTTCCGAAGCTGGTGGGATCAGAGAGGAAAATAAGTGGATAGATGCAACTTTTTAAGATATGGGGCTTTTAGATATTAAAGAAACTATCGAAAACTCTCCTTTGGTCGACTTTGTTTTTATGCAAAAACGAAACATAGAAACAACCGAAAGTTGGTTTTACGCTTACACCATAGGTATATATGAAGCATATTGGAGTTTTAACAACATCCGTTTTATAAACATAGATGGTACTATATATGAAACGAATATGTTACCTGAAGTAATTCTTCGATACGATCTTAATAAAACTAAAAAATTCAATATACACATATCACCCAACGTATTTGAAAATCCTGATTTAAAGTTACCAATTGAATATAGAGAGGTATACCGAGATGTTAAACACGAATTACATATTCTACTTAAACCATTTCAGGACAAGAAAATAGAAACAGTTTACGATTTCGAATTAACTATGGAAGCTTTGAAATCTGTGATGGAGAAAAATGGATATAAACGCAAATTTTATTAATATGGAAAGATTTTGGAATTTTTTAAAAATTTTTGGTGTCGTGATGTTGGGTGTTGTAACACTCTGTGCTGTAATTGGTATTTTTCTTTTTGGAGCCGCTGGCCTTACTGAAATAGCAAACGGGTTGTATGCTATTAATACAGAATTGGCATCTGGTTTTGTCCTTTGTCTTCTAGCATTGGGATGTTATGGGATAATAGGCCTATGTGGTGATATATTGGCTGCAATTAAAACTAAAATGGAATGAAAAAGATTATCATACTTCAAGGACCTCCAGCTTCAGGTAAGTCTACTTTGGCTAAGAAGCTACACGAGGAAGATCAAAGTAAAGTTATAGTATCGAGAGATGCTATTAGAGAAGCTCGAGGAGAATATTGGATTCCAAACCAAGAGAAATACATATCGGATATAGAAGAGTTTATGGTAGTTGCAGCGTTGGAGCATGGATTGACTCCTATTATTGATGCAACAAACCTCAACAAGAAGACTATTGGGAAGTGGGAAGTGCTTGCTGACTTACATGAAGCAGAAATAGAATATATAAAATGTATTGTGCCACATGAAGAGGCATTAGTTCGTGATAAGAATCGTAAGAGACCTGTAGGCGAGAAGGTGGTTACAGATTTCTACGAGCGTTACTTTCCAGAGATGATTACTAAAGTTGAAGAGTAGATTTGTTATATATAAATATGAAGAACATTACTATTAGCCCAAATTCATTAGAGGATTTCATTTGGATGTCTTATCGTTATTGTATTGGAAGGCATACAATAGCTGCATCATCTCATGCTGGTTCTATCGCAGATTTAATCTTCAAGAACTTGGATAAGTTTGAAAAAGAAAAGCTAGAGTTCATGGCTTCAGATATTCGCCAATGCATTCTCGACAGTATCCGCTTCAACTCTTATATTAAAGTGGTAAACCAACATAGCAATCCGGATTGGGATTTCTATTCTGAATTATTACTGACTAGTATGAAATGTCCATATGCGAGAGAAGCAGTATATACAATCGACTTTGATAAAAGAGAAGTGACTTGGAAGAAGATTGAGGACATTGCAAATTTCCAGCACAATTGGGAGGATTTTGATAGCATGTATAATGATTTGACGCCTTGGGTTAAGTTGGCTAATGCATTGGATAGTAAATGCCACAAAAAGGTAACTGCTCGAATAAACAATCGTTTTGAAACCGAAGAGTGCTTCCCTTACGTTGCAGAATATCATGGAGTATATATGAAGGTATGGGCTTCTGTTGAACATGACGCCAATTCTTTAATATACATGCAACGTTATATGAATCCGGATATGATAATTAAAATTGAATAAGATGAAAATAGTAGTATTAGGAGACATACATGGGCGATTGCAATGGTTAGACATAATCAATAAAGAAAAACCAGACAAGGTTATATTCCTTGGAGATTATGTGTCTACCCATGATGATATATCGGATGAACAGCAATGTATGAATCTTGAAGACATATTAAACCATAAGGCAGACAATCCAGACAAGGTCGTATTGCTTCGGGGTAATCATGATATGCAACATTTAGGATACCATTGGGCTGAATGTACTGGTTACTTTCCTAAAGTGGGTCAGTGGTTGAGTGAATCACATATGAAAGAACGATTCCTCCAATTAACTCAGTGGATCCATATTGAAGACGATATAGTATTTTCTCATGCGGGTATATCTCAAGTGTGGTGGGACTATTTGAATTTAGGAGAACCAACCAAAGATAACTTATTGAAAATCAACGAGATGGAGCCATCAACAATCTTTGCATTCACTCCAAGTCGCATGAGTGATTATTATGGTGATTCATATACTCAACCTTGTACATGGATACGCCCTATGTCATTAGCACAGAATCACATTAAGGGTTGGGATCAAGTTGTAGGTCATACTCGGGTAAGAAAACCAGGAAATGTTATGCCAGACTTGGAATTTTATAGAGAAAATTGGGATATTTCTATGAAGGAGTTTTGGTGTATTGATGCATTGCCCTTCCAATACATGGTTATTGAAAACGGAGTTAGAGAGATGAGAGATGTAAAATTTTAATAATATATATGATTACAAGAGAACAATGGTTGCGTTATGCTGTAGAGAAGTTAGACGCAGAAATTTTTGAAGGAGATTTGGATACCATTAATCATGAGTTCCAAATCAATTGTGGTATTGTTCCGGGTAAGAAACTAACATGTACTATCCAACCATACGATGGAGAAAATGTTAAATTAGAAGATTTCTTCCCAACCACCATTTCGGTAAGCCACAACATTAAAGACCCTATGGATATGCTTATACACTTAACGAGAGAATGTGTATTTGCATTCTTTAATGAAAAGAAGGTCAACAAGAGATGTAAGAAGTTGTTAGAAAAGTATTATTTTGAAGCACCTTATTCGGAGTGTATACCAAGCGAATACTTAAAGCAGTTGGTACAATCAGTGTATAAGCAATTGGTAAAGGAACATGGTGAGTTTCCTGGACAAACTGTAATTGTTTATCCAAAAGAGAAGAAAGAAGGTAAGAAGAATACTTTAGTAATGTTTTGTCCTGATTGTGGATATGAAATAAAGGTTTCCCGTAAGATACATGAGAAGCACGGTCAAGGTACACCTACATGTGTTTGTGGAGCCAAGATGGGGTTAGATGAAGGAGACGAAACGCAAGAGAACGCCTAAAGTAAAAATTGAACAAATAGAGTTATCTACGTTCTCGTATGAAGAGTTAACTATAGATCCTTATTGGAATGATTTGTATAACCCTGAACCAAAAAATAAAAAAATATATAAAACAATAAAATGAAGATTAGTATAGTAATGACAGCCTACAATATGAGTGAATATATTGGTATGGCTATCGAAAGTTGTTTAAGTCAAACTTATAAAGATATAGAATTAGTTATTGTTGAGGATTGTTCTACAGACGACACCATGACAGTTATTCAACAATATATGAAAATGGATGATCGTATCAAGTTGGTAGTCCATGATGTAAACAAAGGAGCGGGTTGGGGTCGTCATAATGGTATTAAGGCTGCTACTGGAGATTACTTTATTACTGTAGATGCTGATGACTGGTTGGATCCCACATTTATTGAATCATTAGCTAAACGAGCTATGGAAACCAATGCCGATGTGGTATCTGGTGGTATTACTATCGAAAGAGGTAATGGATATTGGGAGAAAACTTGTTATGGAGATGTTACTACTACTGGACACGATAA
>JAEIGA010011011.1_pt1 | contig 13723 bp, 11 predicted proteins | sample 9270691 | NCBI WGS metagenome assembly JAEIGA01 (sample SAMN17057246, study PRJNA624740) | gut metagenome | biome: biome; isolation source: fecal sample | host: Bos grunniens | place: China: Xizang | collected 2019
TAATATGGCATACGAGGCAGCAACAGCCGACCTCAATGATGTGAATATGATTGACCCATTCCACTTGGAGGCATATGGTAAGATTGCGGTTAATTATAACCGTGATGTAGAGATTTTCCCTGTACTAGATGCCTTGTTTACAGGTATTTACGGACATAATCCATACAAGTCACCTACCGATATGGGTGTGAATATGGTAGGTTGTAGCATAGACGATGATGAGGCGTGTTGTCAGGCTAGTAAACAGGAAATTATCCGTCGCTACTACCACGCACTGAATGATTTCGCGAGTGGCGATATCAGCGAAACAGTAGTTAATCGTATTGGCCGATTGTTCAAGCAAGTGGGTATATCCACCGAGGACCGCCGTTGCACAGTGGCGGCTAAAGAGCGTAAGGAACGCGACAATAGCATGGCTGTAGGTGCTATTGAGTTGCACGACGGTACGATTATTACCGCAGAGGCGAGTGCGTTGTTAGGATCTAGTGCGGCTCTATTGCTCAATGCAACCAAGTATTTGGCAGGTATAGACCACGATGTAAAGCTTATCCCACAAGAGATGATTGAGCCTATCCAACATACCAAGATTAACTACCTGCGAGGTCGCAATCCACGACTACATACGGATGAAGTACTTGTGGCATTGTCTGTACTATCATTGCAGGATGAGAATTGTCGCAAGACACTAGATGCGTTACCACAATTAGCTGGTTGTCAAGTGCATAGTACTGTAATGTTGTCTGAGGTGGATCGCAAGATCTTCCGCAAGTTAGGCATTGATCTGACTTGCGACCCAATACGAAAGTAACTATATTCCATAATGTGAAAACATATTTGCTCAAGATAAAATCCATTATAGAAACTAAATATTTATCCATATGAAAAAATTAACTCTATTATTCATTACTTTATGCCTTTCTGCCTCCATATGGGCACTGGACTTTAAAGTAGGATTGTTCACTTATAGAGTGACATCCACTTCTGCCCTTACTGTCACGCTCATACGCCCTGACAATGCTACAGATCCGACTATCAATGGTACTTATCTGTCACTTACTGATGTGGTTATCCCTCAAACAGTTGAGTATGCCAATAAGACTTATACCGTTACAGAGATTGGCACCAATGCTTTTGCTATGGCTGATGTTACTGAATACGAGCGAAAAAATTTGAACCGTAATCTACGCACCGTTACTATTCCTAGTACAGTCAAAGTCATCGGTCGTGGAGCATTCAGTTGCTGTGCTGCATTACATACTGTAACATTCTTAGGAGATGGTCTCAAAGTGATTGACGAATACGCATTTTACGATTGCGTAGCGCTGAAGAATATCACTTTGCCTTCAACGCTTGAAAACATCATGTCATATGCTTTTTACTATAATTTAAATCTAGGAGACATTGCTATCCCTAAATCAGTAAAAACCATCGGTGATGGCGTTTTTGGTTTTAACTCTAATCTTACAAAATTCGTTTTTCATGAAGGAGTAATGGTTACTGGTTACAATTTATTTGAGGGTTGTACCGGTTTAACTAATGTAACATTAAGTAATAGTATCTCGTCTATTGCTAATGGTATGTTCAAAAGCTGTAAAGCTCTTACTAGCATTGACATACCTGATCATATCACGACCATTGGTGATTCTGCTTTCTATAACTGTCACTCACTCTCTTCTGTTGAGATGAGCGAAAACACAACAACAATCGGTATCTGCTCATTTTATAATTGCAAAGAATTAGCGTCTATTATCATTCCCTCTAAGGTAACTAAGATTGGTAATTCGGCATTCTACAATTCGCCAAAATTAAAAACCGTCTATTTGATGCCAGTTTTACCACCATTGTTCAATAATTATAGATACATCTTCCCACTGACATTACCTGACTTCTATGTACCTTGTGGGGCTGCAGATAATTATATTGACTCACATTGGGTTAACATAACAGATAACTACAATGAACTCTGCCAAACATATACTATTTATGTTAACCAAAACTGCACGAGTTCTATTCAATAAGCAGTTAATCCGCAAACAGTTTAACCGACAAAACAAATAAGTATGCGACATTTACTAACCATAGGTTTGCTACTTAGCACGATGACACTCCTTGCCCAGAATCATCAGATTGTGGTCAAAGGTAGTACTACTTGTGCCACAACACAAACCTACACGCTACCACACGGCTCAATGCTCATATTACATGCACAGCCAGATAGTGGTTATGTGTTCAAACAGTGGTCCGACGGTGTTACAGCCAACCCTCGTAAGTTGCTAGTCCTTAATGATGCTACTTTTGAGGCCGAATACGAAGAACAATCATCAAGTGTAACCCCTACTCCTCCACCTGTACCAGATACTCCACCTACACCAGACACTCCTACTGGAGAAGTTCCTAAGTATAAGTGCAATATCGAAGTAGATGAGTGTGGGACAGTCTTTACTGGAGAATTTGTAAAGAACACACCATTAGTCATTCACGCTAAAGCTAGCGATTGCGGCGAGTTTGTCAAATGGTCAGATGGTAACACTGATAACCCACGAACTATTACTGTAACTAACGACATCAACCTAAAAGCGGAATTCCTAGCTTATAGTTTCGTTATTCGCGTTGAATCGGCAGACCCAACACAAGGCTCTGTTTCTGTTGAAATAAAATAATTTAAAATACTAACTAACAAAACTTTTACAACAATGAAAAAATGTTTACTTTTCGCGATGATGCTTTTCGCCTTCGCGTTCACAACTCAAGCTGCCAACGAGGTTACTGCTGATTGCGGTGATGTTGTTACCCTTACAGCTACTCCTAACACCGGTCACTACTTCGTGCGTTGGAATGACAACAACACCGATAACCCTCGTCTTGTAGAGGTTACTGGTGATGCTACCTACACTGCATTCTTTGCTCCTATCAAGTACACTATTACCTTCGTAAACTGGGATGACTCTCAACTTTACCAAGGTCAATTTGATTATGGAACCACACCTTCATATGGTGGTTCTACCCCTGTTAGACCAGCTGATGCTCAATACACCTATACATTTGATGGTTGGGATCCTAATATTCATCCTGTTACAGGTGATGAGACCTATAAGGCTGTGTACACTTATACTATTAACAAGTATACTGTTACTTATAAGAACTGGGATGGTACAGTTCTCCAATCTAGCGAGGTAGCTTACGGCGAAATGCCTCACTACAATGGTACAACTCCTACACGCCCTTCTACTGCACAATACACCTATACCTTCAAGGGATGGGATAAGGCTGAAACAGCTGTTACAGGTGATGTAGAGTACATTGCTCAATATGATGCTACAGTTAACAAATACACTATTACCTTCAACAACTGGGATGGTACTACCCTTGCTACATATGAGCTAGAGTATGGTCAGATGCCAGCTTACGCAGGCACAACTCCTACACGCCCAGCAACAGCACAATACACTTACACCTTCTCTGGTTGGACTCCAAGTATCGTAGCTGTAACAGGTAATGCTACCTATACTGCTACTTATGATGCAGAGGTTAATAGCTACACTATCACTCTCCACGCAGTTAATGGTACTGTAACTGGTGCAGGTACATACACCTATGGAACTTCTGTTAAGATTATGGCTACTCCTGAAGAGTGCTACCACTTCGTTAACTGGTCTGATGGTGATACCAATGCTACACGCAACATCATCGTAACAGGTGATATTGACCTAACCGCTTACTGCGAGATTAACACTTACACAATCCGTGTAGAATCAGCTGATCCAACTCAAGGTACTGCTAGCGTTTCACTATGAGAAATCTATCTATCATACTAATCCTATGTACGCTACTCTGTTGCCCTATCGCTAGGGCAGCAGAGCTCAGCGGCATTGTGTGTGGTTCATGGATAGAGATTTCTGCGCATCCCTTCCACGATTTCCATTTCGTGGAATGGCATGATGGCAACACCGAAGCTGTTCGTCAGATTCAGGTCAACGAAGACGCAACCTATATTGCCTATTTTGCAGCAAACTGCGAGGACTATGCCAACTGGCCAGTTGTAGCACTCTATGATTGGCTATTGATGGTAAATGTCAAGGAAATTAATGCGCTCGGTTACTACTTCACTGAGAAAGATGTCACCTGGTATCGCGTTGTGGGAGAACCAGACGATATGCAGGATATTTTCCCTATGGATGATATTGTTATGGCTCGAGGCAGTAATTATCTCACTATTGATCGCAGTCTTCAAGGAACAGGTAATTATTATGCAGTAGTAGATGTCAGCAATTCACAAGGTATGCTATGTGATGGATTGATGCGTAGTATTATTGTGTACTATTCTGGTAGTGATGAAGCAGCGACAGTAGCACTTCTACCTAATGCTGTCCCACGCAGACAACAGATGAAACTAGTAGGACTACATCCTTTTGAGCAAACAGATATATATGTCTATAGCACTTCAGGACAACTTATAGAGCGCTTCAGTACTATCGGTTCAGAATCAATCTATATGGATGCCCACCACGAGGCGGGATGCTATCAGGTTGTTGTTAAATCTGAATCAGTTATGCAAACGGTTCGTTATATAGTCACCAATAAATAGGAAGTATTATGAAGAAGCAATATTTATCGTTCATCATCTCAGCTATCCTATTATGTGGTATTATGCCACTCCAAGCACAAGATGCCAAACATATATTCCAAATTGGCGTTGGTGTTGGTGGTCAGTATCACTTGACAGGACTAAAACAGCCCGTTCAAGGACAACTTGGTTTGGTCAATGTAGTGGATATTCGTTATGGTTACTACCAAAATGTACAGTCTATTGATCTCGGATTTAAAACTGGTATTCAGGCTGGATATGCTACACCAGAATACAAGATTGATTTTCGCGATAAGTTCGCCCATGTAGACTACCTTGGTTACTCGCTGCTCTATACAACTTCTGGTTCAATGTACATCTACCAGAAACAAGCAACAGTTAGTATTCCATTCGTATTCTCATTGCGTAAAAACAATTTCGTATGGGATATCGGTCTTCGTTTGCAAACTGCAATATACAATACTGGTGATCAGTACCTTGCTAATCCAAAGATTGAGGCTTATTACCCAGCTTTTGAGGTTACCACAACAAATGCGCTTGTTACAGGTAAAGTGCCAGATAATCTGATTTATCAGCCACTGGAATATGCTGTACCTAAGTACCAATTCTTTACTGGCGAGTACATATGTTACTACACCACAGAATTAGGATATGAGTGCCGTATCAATAACAAGCATGCGCTATGCTTCTCTGCCTTTTGCGAAGTTGGTTTGTTGAATAACAACCCTCCATCCGAACTAGAGCAAATCATTACCGTAGGACCTATCTCTGATCCAGCTTATCCTGTTGCAGAGGTATCTGTATTGAAGCTAAAGCCATCTATGATTGGTACTTACATACCGCTACAGTTTGGTCTCAAATTGTTCTACACACTCAACTAATTGCTCTCCAATAGTCAATTAGACTAGATAAATAAACGACAATGCACCGACAAACGGTGCATTGTTGTTTATTATAGTAATGCTACCTATTGGCATAGTATTTGTGGATTTTAGAATATTATGACAATACAATTTTTAGGTGCTGCCCAAGAAGTTACTGGCAGTAAACATCTTATTACTACTAATTCTAGCAAAACCATTTTGCTAGATTGTGGTATGTATCAAGGAAAAGGAATGGAAACAGATGCCGCTAATAGAGAATTAGGTTTTGATCCGAAAGATATCCATTACCTTCTACTCTCTCATGCGCATATTGACCATTCAGGTCTTATTCCTTATATCTATAAATTAGGATTCAGAGGCAAAATCTATTGCACAGCTGCTACACGAGACTTGTGCCAACTTATGTTGCAAGATACGGCTTTTATCCAAGAACAAGATGTGCGCTGGTACAACAAAAAAATGGATCGTCAACACAAACCCAAGATCCAACCCCTCTATACAATAGCCGAAGCACAAGCCGTAATGAAATTGTTTCATACGCTTGAATACGATACTCCTTATCGTTTGGACGAAGAAATAGAGATACAATTTACCAATTCTGGTCATATGTTAGGTTCGGCGATTATCAGTGTATCGATACAAGAAGATGGACATATTAAGCGTATTGCATACACTGGCGATATTGGACGATCTAAAAGTCATATATTAAGTTCGCCTCAAGTTTTCCCACAATGTGATTATCTGATTTGCGAAAGTACCTATGGTAACCGGCTGCACGATGATTATCATATGACAGAAGAGTATCTACAAGGAATTGTAGAAGAAACATGTATGTATAAAAAAGGTAAACTACTTATACCTTCCTTCTCTGTTGGACGAACCCAAGAGATAGTCTATGTGCTTAACGAACTATACAACGATGGTCGTTTGGAGCGAGTACCAGTATATGTAGACTCACCTTTGTCTGTAAATGCTACAGAGATATTCCGCCGACATGCAGAAACGCTGAATGAACAAGTGCGTGATACGATGCGTTATGACGATGATCCATTTGGATTCAACTCGTTGCATTACATCACAGATGTCAAAGACTCCAAAGCACTTAACCGTAGTGAGCAAGCTTGTATCATTATTTCATCCTCTGGAATGTTGGAAGCGGGACGCATTAAACACCATGTTTCTAACCATATAGATGACCCTAGTACAACAATCCTCATTGTGGGTTATTGCACGCCTACTTCACTTGGTGCACGCATTCAAAATCCTAATTTACGCTTTGTCAGCATCTTTGGTTACGACCATCGTATTCGCGCACAGGTTACAAAGATAGAAGGGTTCTCTGGTCATGGTGATTACAAAGAAATGATAGACTATTTTACCACAAGCCAGGATATCCAACAAATTTGTCAGACATTTATTGTCCACGGAGAACAGACGACTCAAGTGGCATTCAAAGCCCATCTAGAAGATGCGGGATTCCAAGGAGTACACATCCCACAAAAAGGGGAAAGTATTGAGTTGTAAAGAATGTGTATTATGGTAATACGGCACGGATCGTATGACCATAATAACGAGAATAATTTTTGCTCTCGTAAAGGCCAGACTCTATATGTAATACACGATTATTCAAGTCTTTTAACCAATAATCACCAATACTTCCTGTACTACAGAGAGAACTATTTTCTTTATATCCAGCAGCTGGCAAAAAGATACTATTGCCATTTCTTCCGGTTATTACATAACCTTTTACTCCGTTTTTTGTAGTCCAACTCCAAGTACATTTTTCTCGCAACTCTGTAAATTCTTGTTGCGTAGGCATCCTCCATTGGCCACCCCAATTAATAGCAGCCGCGTCATCAGAATATTCTAATTGTTTTTTGTTATCAACAGTACCATCACTACTACTTGTACAATACTTGGTGATAGAGCTAGAACTACCATTGCACCATTTATATGTACTCCATGAGTAGCTAGATTTAGGACTTACTTCGCCCCATGCATAATAGTTGCCATACTCCTCTGGACTATTGGCACCAATATTGCAAGTTGCCCATTTAACACTTAAACCCAAATCAACATATTCGTGGTTGTTGCTATAATTACTTCCATAGTTATTGTATTCAGTACTTAATGCAATACGGAAACCCACATTTAGATAACTTTCAGTTGGTCCCTCTTGATGTCTACATGATATTCGACATGAGTTTGCATTCGTATATTTACTACCACCTCGTAATATATTGTCTGTACCCGTAGAAGGGCCATTTGGATTTATTTTGGCAGTAGATGTATAACTTGTATACCAATCATAGCACCACTCCCAAACATTACCGCTCATATCATATAATCCCAATTCATTGGCTCTTTTTTGCTTTACAGGGTGAGTTGTATCATTACTATTATCACTATACCACGCAACATCCCCAATAGTATTGCTTCCGGCATATTTGTATCCTCTGCTTTTCTTACCACCTCGAGCAGCATACTCCCATTCCGATTCTGTTGGCAGACGGAAATTCTTGCCCGTTAATTGATTGAGTTTCCGAATAAAGGTTTGGCAATCCTCCCAACTTACTTTATCCACAGGATTTTGGTTGCCTACATAATAACTAGGATTACTTCCCATAACTGCTTTCCACAGTTCTTGCGTTACCACTGTTTCGCCAATATAGTAATCCGATAGTGTGACTTGATGTATAGGTTTTTCATTGGATTCTACATCAGAACCTTGTTCGGAGGTTGCTCCCATCGTAAATGTGCCACCTTCTACACCTATCATTGTAAATGATACACCATTAACGGTAAAGGTCTGTCTACTTCTAATTGCATTAGAAACATAAATAGTATCATGTACATATACTGTATCATAAATCGTTCTTACAACATTAGGTGAAGGTAGAATGATTGATTTGATATCCTCAGCAAACTCATAACTCACTGAGTCAAAATCAGCAGTAGGAATGGTGTACAAAACCTGACCATTTGACCACAACACCTGATAAACTTGAGCACAACTTAATAGAGAAATAAGTAGTGATAGGATGGATAAGAAAAGTTTTTTCATAGTATCAATTTTATAATTTCTTGCAAAGGTAGGTATTTTTTTTTACTTATGCAAATGATATCCATAAAATATTTACAACACTACTTATATATAATATATTTTAACACGCTAAATTAAGAAGGCTACCCTTGCGTAAAGGTAGCGCAAAGGTAGCTAAATGCTATTTTTGTTTTACATACTTGCATATTTCAAAAAAAAACAGTACCTTTGCAGCATTAAATAAAATAACATAACCTATGAAAACTATTCAATCTTATTCTTTTACAATGTTTAGCATCATTGTTGCATTAGCATTTACAATGTCTGGATGCAACAAGTCTAATACACGCACACTCACTGCTGCGACAGGTTCTATATATGAGTGCCTTGTTGTTATGGACAATAATACATTGACACAAGAAGAACTTAATGCCGTTGCAGAAAAATCTATTGTCAATGAAGCTTCTGGTTATAGCGAACCTGTAGCAACCACATACGATATGGTCAAAGCTATCATGGGAGCAGATATGCCTTGTATGCCTCAGATGGAACCTTATTTCAAGGTTACACAAGTCAATATGGTGCAGTTTGATGACATGTTTAAACCTACACGTAATATTCTCATCATTGACATCAATCCACAACGATATACCCAACTCAAGGTTAAAGTATCTACTAACTATTGGTCCAAACCACAAGCAATATGCCGCATTCAAGCCGCTAATCAACAAGAGTTTGTTTCGTATTGGTTAGAAAACGGAAATGCTATTCGTGAGTGGTTTGTCAATCAAGAGATCCAACGCCAAGTACAATTTTATCGAGCAGGTACTAACAAAGAAGCGCGTGCTATCCTACAAGCACAAGGATACGATATGCTCATACCAGAGGACTATATCCTAATTATGGACACAACATTAGGCGGAGCTACCACCTACAGTCTGCGCCGCCCTACTCTGTTAGAGTCAGATGTGCGTGTACTATGGTGCTGCAACAATAAGGGTCCTATGAGACGCGATATCGTAATATATAGTTATCCATATACAGATGCAAATGCTTTTCAAGCACTCAACGATAGACGCGATGCAGTACTGAGTCGTATTGTCAAAGGCAGTGTAGATGGAGCATATATGGGCACTGAATATAAAATTATGCCACCAGAGAGACGCACTGTAATGATTAATGATAGTACTTCTGCCACAGAAATACGCGGACTCTGGAAAATTTTACAAGGTGAAGCTATGGGTGGCCCATATGTTAGTCATACACGCCTTGACCACATCAATGGACGCATAGTAACCGCAGAAGTATTTCTTTACGCTGCTGGACAGAAGAAACGCACGGCACTACGACAAGCAGAGGCTATACTATACACATTACAATTGCCAGAGGATACCATTAAATAGTGGCAGTCGTTACTCCATACTTGTTAGTTGAGAACCTCACCAAATCAGTGGGTTCGAAGATGTTGTTTAGCAACATCAGTTTTGCTGTAAACAAAGGACAACGCATAGCTCTTATCGCTCGCAATGGAATTGGCAAGAGTACGCTAATGGACATCCTAGTGGGCAAAACCGACTATGACAATGGTAAAATAACATGGCGTAAAGACTTGAAGGTAAAGTATTTGCCGCAAAAGTTACAAGGCGAAGAGGCAATGAGGCTACTAGGCGATGAGATAATGAGCCTTGACCAGTTCAATAAACTAAGCGGTGGACAGCAGAAGAAACTCTTACTAGAATATGTGTTAGCCGATGAACCAGATATCCTACTACTAGACGAGCCCACCAACCACCTCGACCTAGAAACAGTAGTTTGGCTAGAGGAATACCTCAACAACCGCACCTCACGCGGAGAGAAAGCGCTCACCATCCTTATGGTGACACACGACAGATACTTTCTAGATCGTGTATGCACGGATATCTTTGAACTAGACCAGAATACCCTATATACCTATCACGGCAATTATGCCTATTATGTAGAGAAAAGAGCAGAACGCATAGATGCTCAAAATGCTGAGATAGAGAAATACCGTAACCTCTACCGCACCGAGTTGGACTGGATGCGGCGTATGCCGCAAGCACGCGCGCACAAAGCGCAATACCGTATAGACAACTTCTACGAGATAGAAAAGAAAGCCAAACAGCAACACCAAGAGGCAGACATCAAACTATCTGTCAAATCGGGCTATATAGGCAACAAGATTTTTGAAGCCAAGAATGTTTGCAAGACCTACATATCACCATCTACTGGAGATAACAAGGTGATTCTTAAGGATTTCAACTATGTATTCTCGCGCTATGAGAAGCTTGGAATAATAGGTAATAATGGTACTGGCAAATCAACCTTTATCAAACTCCTTCTAGGCGAAGTACCCGCTGATAGCGGAACTTGGGACATAGGAACTACCGTTCGCTTTGGTTATTACGCACAAACAGGACTACAATTTGATGAAGGCAAGAAAGTAATTGATGTTGTACGCGACATTGCTGAGGTTGTAGACCTAGGTGGAGGAGAGAAAATGACCGCTAGTCAATTCCTGCAGATGTTTCTCTTTAGTCCAAATCAACAATACGACTATGTAGGCAAATTATCGGGCGGAGAGCGTCAGCGATTGCATCTATGTACTGTGCTGATGCGAAGTCCGAATTTCTTAATCCTAGACGAGCCTACCAATGATTTAGATATCCCTACTCTAAATGTGCTAGAACAATACCTAAAAAACTTCCGTGGCTGCTTGATTGTTATCAGTCACGACCGCTACTTTATGGACAAAGTGGTGGACCACTTGTTCGTGTTCCATGGCGAGGGCAATGTGCAAGATTTTCCTGGAAACTATACACAGTATAGAGAGGCGAAAGGCGCAAGCGCCAGTTTAGAGGACGCCCGCAAAACGGGCTACAGTTTAGAAGTAAAAGGTACGAAAACCAAAACCGAACAGAAGCGTCGATTGAGTTTCAAGGAGAAAAAAGAGTTAGAGGAACTAGAAATTCGTATGCCACAATTGGAAGACGAAAAAGCCCAGTTGGAAGTCATACTATCAGGTGGTTCTAGTTCAGCAGATGAGATAGCACAAGCGTCTAAACGCTACCAAGAAGTACAAGCAGAACTAGACGAAGCAGAGATGCGTTGGCTAGAAATAATCGTTCTTGTTGAATAACAAGATAAGAAATAATCGATCTTGTTGAATAACAAGATAAGAAATAATCGATCTTGTTGAATAACAAGATAAGAACTCAGCGAGATAGAATAAACGCAGGATCGAGATACTCCTGCTCAATGGCATCAATCTGATGCATATCATCTTCAGAAAGAGACAATAAATCATGAGACCAATACTGCTGCACGGCTTGCGCCAGGGCAGTAGTAGAATCTATGGTAGTGGTTTCAATATCGCGGATATTGATTACACGCTGACGCACAGACTCTACGCCATGTTTAGCGAGTTTCTCTTCAGAAGGTGTAATAGCTTGCTGTAACACCGAATAGTCCACATTATACAATAAGGTTCCGTGCACAATTGTTGCAGTAGGCAACGCAAAGCAAGCATTACCAGACACTTTATGTTGCCCAATCATAATATCATTGTGCGTAGACTTAACTGCATTATACCCCAAGTGACGCAAAAATTCAGACATACGATCAAGGTAATCTTGAAAAACCTGTTCACTATGCGTAGAGCGAGATATATAACTGACCATCAGGTTGCCTGAATCGGCATAGACACATCCTCCACCACTCTTACGACGATAGACTGCAATATTATGCTCTTGACAGAAAGTTGTATTTACCTCATTCTGTAGTACTTGATGGCGACCAATAATAACAGTAGGCGCAACGATCCATACAAAGAGAATCCCATCATCTACTGCACTAGGCAGCAAACGATCAATATGCCTAGCCACATACTCCTCAGCAGCTAAGTACCAAACCAAGCGTTTATTGTGTGGCATATGTAGATAGAGAGTCTTCATTCCTAGGCAAAGAGTTATAGATTAGAGTTATTAGACAAAGTAAACTCCTCACTAGTATAGGATGCTGGGAGAGGGCGGCAGTTATAGGTAGAAGCCATAGTCTCACCATAGGCTCCAGCGCTGCGAATGGCTATCACATCTCCTCTTTTTGTAGGTGGTAGCAAAATGTCTTTATCAAATACATCACTTGACTCACAAATAGGCCCAACAACATCATACACCTGATAATCAATAGATTGCGAACTAAGGTTTTGAACCTGATGGTGTGCTTGATAGAGAGCTGGACGAATAAGTTCAGTCATACCAGCATCTATAATAGCAAACTGCTTAGTTTCAGTCTTTTTGACATATAAAACGCGCGCTATGAGTGTGCCACATTGTGCCACGACAGAACGACCTAACTCAAAATGTACAGATTGTCCTGCACGCAAATGCAGATGCTCAGCAAAGATTTCAAAATAGGTTTTGAAGTCAGGGATTGGGTGTTTGTCTGGATCGTGGTAATCAATTCCCAATCCTCCACCTACATTGATAATACTAGGACAGATACCCTCCTCGTTGAGATGATCTTGAATATCGTTCACGCGCTCACAGAGATCAAGATAGTCTTGCATATCTGTAATCTGACTACCGATATGGAAATGCAATCCTAGGAATTGAATATGACTGAGCGACTTCGCTAATTCGATGACACGCAACATATCTCCTAGTGCAATACCAAACTTATTCTCTGCTTTGCCTGTTACGATATTCGTGTGCGTATGCGCCTCTACATCGGGATTGATGCGCAAGCAAACATTAGCTACTTTGCCCACCTGTTGAGCCAACTCATTGATAACCTCTAGTTCAGGAATACTCTCAACATTGAAGCAAAATATATCGTGGTGCAATGCCAGCAGAATCTCGTCATCACTCTTACCTACTCCCGCATACACAATCTTACTGGCATCAAAGCCATTGTCTATACCTACTTGCACTTCACCACCACTCACACAGTCCACACCCAAACCTGCTTGCTGGATCAAACGCAAGAGTTTGGGATTGGCATTCGCCTTCAGCGCATAATGCACATGAAAATGCGGATAGTTAGCCACAGTAGATGTAATTGCATTAAGCGTGGCTTGAAGCAAAGCTGTATCGTAGTAGTAAAAAGGAGTTTTAGGCAACATAGGTCTTATATCGGTTAATGACGGTGAATGATGGTTAATGTCGGTGAATGTCGGAGTTTATTCGGTTCTCA
>JAEIGA010011012.1_pt1 | contig 13722 bp, 18 predicted proteins | sample 9270691 | NCBI WGS metagenome assembly JAEIGA01 (sample SAMN17057246, study PRJNA624740) | gut metagenome | biome: biome; isolation source: fecal sample | host: Bos grunniens | place: China: Xizang | collected 2019
AATATTGATTATAGCAATGGACATATTACAAATATTTCCACCAAGAAATATTAGGTACCTACTTATGAGTTAAATGCCGAAGATAATCAGATTAAATTAATCAATAGTCTTGATGATGAATGCGGTGTAATTGATGTTTCTGGAGACACTTGGATTACTGCTACTACTGATGGAAATGGTTTATAGATTGAGCATGCTACTCCAAATCAAAATAATCCAAATACTGTAGCTGTAAATAATCCTGAAGCTTTGACTCAAGAAGGAACTTTAAATATTATTTCTGAAGTTAAGTATGATGATCGAGGTCATATCGTTGGTATCGCAACTGATTCAATGACAATGCCAAAAGATACTACTTATGAATTTTATATTGGTCAAAACGCTGATGGAGCGGCTATTACAAATACAGTTGTTAATAATCCATATTTATTCTTAAAAGACCGTGATGGTAATACTGGTTCAGCTCAGTTATATGCTGATCATACTAATTTAAAAGTTAGTGGTTCTTCTGACCAAGTTCAATTTAGTTTAGTATGGGGAAGCTTTACTGATTAAAATATGGCCTATGGTCATAAGATATTAAACGATATGTCCTATTTTTGATTATAAAATAGAGAATGAGTTTCTTAGGGGAGATATTCTCAATGAGTATCTCCCCTTATTTTTTTTGAGAAAGGAGAATACAAATGGCTAAAAATCTTTTTATCCCAGTAATGGGTACTGAAGAACGTGTTTAGCAATTAACAAATTCTAGTGGCTCTGTGTATTTTACTACTGATACTAGAAAAATTTATTTGGATGTAAATGATAGTAAATTACCTATGGGCGGTAATGTTGGTTTATTTTATGGAAAAATGAAACCTAGCGGATTTGTTGCTGATGATCAAAAAGAATTTATCTTTACTGTTGATGATATTATTCGTGAAAATGACGATGATGTTATTTTAATCCCAAATGTAAATGATTTAATTCTTAATGATGATGGCTGTTTTTATAAAGTACTAAGTGTTGATGGTACTACTTTCAATACTGAAAAATTAACTATCGCTGGTACAGGTGGGGGTAGCGGTTCTGGTGGTGGACCTTCTACCGATGGATCTTTAACTTCATTTAGTGTCGGTAAAGTTGAATTTTCTAGTACTAATATTTTACAGGGAGGTTCTTGTATTTTACGCTTCCTTGTTAAGGTTACAGATGATATTGGCGATTATGTAACAGATAATATTGGTTATTATGAAATTTATATTAATGGTGCTCCCGCAATTAAAAATATCAGATTAAAAGGTATTGCTAGTGGAGATGTTAAGGATAACCTTTCTAATTATACTGAAGCAGAAATTAATAGTATTGATATTGCTCCATATTTACCTGTAACTCAAGATATTTAGATCGGATTAAGATGTTACGATGCTGATGGAAATATTAAATTAAATCGTAGCTTATCAAAAGTAACTGTTTCTTCTATGATTTTAACTTGGAATTATGATAATAAACATGTAAATCATTGGACAGAAAGTACAGATTTTATGACTTTATCTTGGTCTGTGACTGGACCTAATTTATTAAAAAATACTTATATCAATATTGATGAAGGTAGTATTAATTATTTAATTAGTTCTGGCACAAATGATACTTACACTAAGGATTTAAAATTTGCTGATTATGGTTTAACACATGGCTCGCATATTATTAAAATGTGGGCAGAAACAGAAGCTGGAGTGCCTACGGACCCAGTTTATAGAAATGTGGTTGTTGCTCAAGAAGGCAATAATAATACTATTATTAGTATTTGTTTGTTTGAAAAAGAATTACAACAGTATAATACTGTCGCTATTCCTGTATATATTTATAGTAAAAATAATATTGCTGGCACTTATAGCGTTAGCTTAATTGAAGATTCTATTTTAAAAACTCAATGGAATAATGTTCCTAACTCTGGCGCAGATACCACTAAATCAACTTGGTATTATACTCCTTTATATGAAAATGATGCCACTACATTAACAGTGTCTTCTGGTGGAGCAAGCAAATCCGTTACTGTTTCAATTAAGGGACTTGGTATTAAATTAGAAGAAAAGTCTGGTTATGCTTTTAAATTTAAAGCTAACGAGTTCTCTAGTAATACTGATATTCAAAATTGGAGCGCTCAAAATGGAAAATATAAAGTAAATTTCTCTTCTAATTTTGACTGGTTTAATGGAGGTATCGGTAGCGAACGTGATGAAGAGTTTGGAGATCGTCAATTTGTAGCTGTTAAAGCTGGTACTGAAATGGAAATTAATTATCCTGTGTGGAGACAAAATGCTCCTGGTGCTGGTAAACATCTAAAGGTTATCTTTAAAACTACAAATTGTAGAAATTATGATGCTACTGCTTTAACTTGTAAAGTAGATAAAAAAATCATTCATGTAGATAAAACTGAAGAATTTTTCTTATTAACAGAAGTTGAGACCAATCTTGATTATGCAGAATATGTAAGAATTGATAATAATAATCAACTTGAAATGATGAATATTAAAAATGATACATTAAATGCTCAAGAAAAAGATTCTGTTACTAAATTTAAGGATAAATATGTTCGTTTTGAAAATTCTGATGGAACTTTTGACATCTACCAATGTGCGATGGTTTATCCTGATCCAAAAGAGAATCCAGATGAATTCTATGTTACTTGGTATAAAGCAAAAGTTGCTGATAGTTTTAATGGTTTAGAAATTAAGGCTCAAAATGCCACTATGAAAACCAATAACATTTCTTTATCAACTCAGTACTGCGAAGATACATATATTGAATTTGAAATTGAATTTACAGCAGCTTCCAGTGGTAAAAAATACGCAAAAATGTGGATTGATGGCGTTCCTTGTGGTTATAGTATTTATGACCCAGAATCAGATTTATTCCAATTATCAGACCCTACTATTAAAATTGGTTCTGCTGATTGTGATGTATAGATTTACTTAATTAAATTATATGAAAATGAATTGTCAATTAAAGACCATATGAATAATTTTTATGTTGACGCTCCAAACGCAGAAGAAATGGTGCGTAGATATAATCGTAATGATATCATGAATAAGAGTAATGATTCAGAAATTGATTTATATGAATTGGCAAAGAAAAATCCTGACTGTTTAGTACATCATTATGTTGTACCTTCAATGCCAACTACGAAGAAAACAAAAATTTATCCTTGTGATTATTACCAATATCAAGGTTCCGCAACAAACAAATATAGAGCAGAAGGAGTTATGATTAAAGTACAAGGTACTTCTTCTGAAAAATATGTTGTATCTGCCGCAAACTTAGATACTGATTTTAATTATACCGATGGAAACACTCCTTCTGGTATTTTAGATGGATTAACTGGTAATAAATTAGAAGGATGGGCTATGTCAAATAATGCTATTCCTATTAATTTTGCTTGTACAAAAGTTAATGTTGCTTCTTGTGAAAATGTTAATAACTATATAAATCAAGAATGGTATAATAGATTTTAGCCTTATCAATCTGTATTGCGTTGTAAAAATCCAAAAGCTAGAGATACAATGCAATTTACTTCTGGTGTTGTATTTGTTACTGATAAAAATCAAATTACAAATAAGTCAGATGGTGTAGGAGATAATGTTTTTAAAGACACTCCTGGATATTTGGAAAATCCTTATGCAAAAATGTATTCTCTTGGATAGATGGGTAATTCAAAAGACAACATTGATGTTTTCCATGATACTTCTAACCCACTAGAATGTTGTGTAGAAGTTGCGGATAACCAAAAGCCTCAATAGTGTATGATTAATGATGAATACAATTATGGAGATATTGGTGCTGATGATAAGATTTTTGAATTTAGATATCCAGAAGAAGGAGCTTCTCAAGAGATGATTGATGGATGGAATAATTTTGTTTCCTGGATGGCTCGTTCAAACCCTTCTCCAAAATATCAAGAGTACACTAATGTTACAACTGAAAAAGAGTATAAAGATTTTGCTATCAATAAAAAGACTTTTGAAAAAATTGTTACTTATAAGTTTGAAAATAACGAATATGAAGAAACTGAATACAATCCAGCTATTACATCTTATTATGTTTTAACCGATCATAAATATGGTTATGATAATAAACCATTGCCAGATGGTCCAAAACCTTATGGTATTAAAAAGTTTACTGGTTATCGAGCTGAAAATCAAAAACGTCCTGATGGAAGTTTATGGCAAAAAGATTATAATCCATTAATTGCTGGATGTGAAGTTAAAGCATATGATTATAGAAATTTTGTTACTAGAGACAAAGAAACTAATGAAATGATTGAGGATCCAAATAATAAGATTGCGCAACCAGGCGGATTTACTCATGATACTTATTGGTATCGTATGGCAAAAATGCTTGATGAGTGTGAAGATCATTTGGTTATGGATTCTGTTTTATATCATTATTTATTTATTGAGCGTCACTGTATGATTGACAATGTTGCTAAAAATACTTTCTGGAGTACTGAAGACTGTCAACACTGGAATATGGTTAAAGACTATGACAATGATACTGCTGACGGTAATGACAACCAAGGTAAATTAACTCGAACATATGGTATGGAGCCAACTGATCGTTTTAACGCAAATGAAACAGTATTTAATGCCTCTCGTTCAGTATGGTTTAATTTCTGTCATGGTTTAAGCGAAGCTCTTGAGCATATGTATATTGCCTTAGCTAATAGAAAAGTAGCTCTTGATGATGGTACTCTAACAAATGTTTGGGATTATTAGGCATATTTGAAATTAGCATCTAAAATTCAATCTACCATTCCTGAAAGATGTTGGATTGAGGATTATCAAAGAAAATATTTTAGACCAAATGAAGTATATGGAGACCCAATGTATAATGATATGCTTGAAGGTGGTCAAAAGAAATATCAGAGAAAACAATTTGAAACATATCAAGACATTTATTTAAATAGTAAATATGAGTATCTTGATGACGATAAATTTACCTTTAGACCTACTGGTGAAGGCTTGTTAAATGCTAATATTCCTGTTGAAGTTTATAGCGATTGTTATGTTTATAGTAATACTGGTTCTAATATTAAGAAAGAGCGTGTTAAGAGAAATACAATTGCTGGTATTGACTGTCCAGAAGATAATCTTCAAAATGCTACAATGTATATTCACCCAGGTAGTAATATTACTAGAATTGGTACTATGGAAAGACCTCTTGGAATTTTCGCTCCAACTCAAATGGGATTTGCTCAGGGTAAAAAATTACGTGAAGTCATTTATGGTCATGAGGATCAATATGTAGAAAATACTGGATTACAAGGTGTTGTTTCATTTGATGGTTCTGCTATGCTTGAAAAACTTTACATGTCTGGTATTAAACAATCTAATGGTACTGCTTTAGATTTAAAAACTTGTACAAGTTTAAAAGAATTAGATGTTACCGAATCAACATTTACAGCTATTACATTACCTAAGAATGCTCCTTTAAGCATTGTTAAATTACAAAAACCTACTGCTCTTGTGGCAAGTAATTTATTTAAATTACAAGAATTTAAAATTGCTGATTATAGTAGTTTAAGAACCATTCGTTTAGAGAATATGGATACAACCCTTCCTAATTTTAGTAAAAATATTATTTCTACAGCAATGAATTACATTAGTGGAAACAATATCGCAGATGTAATTCAATATAAAATTACTGAAGCACAATGGAATTTAGATAAAGCTGAAGAAATGAATAATACTGATATTCTGTTATTGGATAAAATGTTAGATGAAAAATACTCTGTTCCTGTAATTGGTGATGATAACTTAGAACGTTTATCATATTCAGCAGCGTTAACAGGAGATTTAACAATTTCTTCAGAGGCTTATGATGGTAATGATCCATTAGCAATTTATAATAAGTATGTTAATGATAGAGCATTTGCTAATTTAGATATGGAATTTGAATCTGCTAATGCTAAATTATATGATGTAATTATTTATGATGGAGATAATCAACCTCATTGGAAGAAGAAAACAACTAGTGGAACCGTATTAGACGCAGAGTTTTTAAGCTATGGTCCAAATGGTTAGTTTAAAGCTTAGGACGTTTATAAATCTCCAAGCGATGAATTTGAGTATACATTCTTAAACATTTGGGAAGTAAAATACGATGATGGCACTAGCACCACTATTGAAAATGCTGAGCCTATTGGTATTACAATTGATAAAAATGTATATATTTATCCTAAATTTGATGCTTTAAGACGCTCTTATGAAATTACTATTAAAGCAAAAAATCCTATTACAAAAGAAGAACAAGATTTAATTAAAGGTGATTTTGAATATGGAACTTCATTTGAAGATATTTTAAAATCTGCTGGAGATTATTTAATTCCTTATGTTTCTGACCCTAATGGAACTTTAAGTTTGTATGAAGGTTATGATTTTAAAGGATATAGTGCTTCTGAAAATAGTAAAATTATTTTAGATGAAGCTCAGTATAAGGTTATTAATAAAGCAACTTTCTATGCTGTATTTGAATATACAAAAGAAATTAACAAGGTAGTTCATCCAGAGTGGTTTACAGTTGTTAGAATTGATAGCAATAATTACGAAGATGAGGCTAAGTTTAAAACTGTGGGAGCTATTATTTCTCCAGTAACAATTAATATTGGAGGAAAAATTACCATTCCTTCCACTATTGAGCATGAAGGTAGTATTTATCCAGTTATTGGTATTACAGGTTTTTCAAAACTAGTGGGTCAAAAATATGTGGCAGCACCGCTAACTCATGTATTTATGGATAGCACTATTGATAACACCTTGTATTTAATTAACGATAATTGCTTCTATAATGCTACTACATTACAGTATTTTGATTTTGATACTTGTGCGGTTAGATCTATTGGTCAAAACGCGTTTGATGGATGTTCCAATTTATATGTTACTAATTTTGGTAGACAATTATATAATATTGAACCATATGCATTTAGAGCAGCTTTACATGATTCTGTAACTACAATTAATATTCCTGGTTCAGTTAAAAAAGTTGGTAGCTATGCTTTAGCGAATAACTTAGCATCTCAAGGTACTAGAATATTAAATATTGGTTCAGAAGACCATAAATCTGATTTAGTTTTAACATGGAATAATAATGGCGGAAATATAGTTCAAGAAGCATTAAGACAGAATCAGGCACAGAGATATCACGCTATTAACTTCTGGTCAAATGTATATTATTCATTATCTGATATTGTAGCAGTTGGAAGTGATATGACAGTTGGTAACTGGTTCTTGGCTAGTTCTGCTAACTCAGGCGGAGGTAATATTATTTTGATGTCTGATGGTACTATTTATCTTAATGGCGCACAATCTCCGACCAATTAAGGAGGATGAACAATGAGAAAAGAAACATATTATCTTTATTTATGTGATAATGGTACTTTATTAACTCCTGCCAGAATGGAGGAAGTACCACACAAAAAACAATATAGATTATACGCTGATGAAGGATATTTGTTAACTAAAAATGATAAAGATTTTTCATCAGAAGTATTTATTGCTGAAGCAGACCTTCCTCTATGGAAAGAAGTTAAGCAATAAGGGTAAAATATATTAATGTAATTAAAGTAACTTTTAATCTTACTAAGGGGAAATCCCTTAGTAAGATTAATAAATTAAGAAAGGAAGGATTATAGAATGATTGTACCTGTATCTTCTGAAAAATATAAGAATTTATTTGCAGAGGCCGCCGCATTCTTGAATTTATTTAAAGAAGAAGGCGAAGATGATATTGTCATCAATAGCATTAATGAATATTACAGTCATATGAATAGCTTTTACCGTCACGCTTCACGCGGACCAGAATATAGTAAGGGCTATAAATATATTATGATGCCATTAGATGACGTTGGTGAAAATGCTTTTGACATTAACTTAAATACAAGAGCAATTACAGTACCAGTTGATTTTGCTAAAGTCGGTGGAGTTCAATCTGACCAGATGGCGGAATTAGTAATTTTTAGTGTTGACAGATATTTTGATTACATGGATTTGGCAAATGCCAGAATTTATGTTCAATGGCAATTACCAGATAAAGATCACACTACTGGAGCCACAGAAATTCAAATTAAAGATTTAGAAAGTAAGCCTGGAAAAATGCGTTTTGCTTGGCCATTATATGACACTATTACTGAAAATAGTGGCGTTGTAAAATTTTCTGTAAGATTTTTTATTGCTAATGACCAAAATGAATTAGCTTATTCTTTAAATACTTTAGAATCAACTTTAGTTATTAAGCCTGCTTTGGACCCAACATCTACTCCAACAGTAGAGCATGTAAATGATTTATTTAGTAGTGCTATCATTAATAGTCAGTACACCAATGATGGACGCATTCCTCCTCAAGATCCAACTTTTGGATACCCTGGTTTAGAAATGACTATTATGAGTGAAGGTAGTTACGTTAGAAACTTCTCTGAAGCCGACGGTAAATCTGAACCAAAGACTACTAAAGTTGCTAAATTAAATAGTCAAGACCAACTTATTATGCAGGCTCAGGCAGTTACTGGTGACGCTGGCGCTTTACACTATACTTGGAAACGCAGAAAAGATGAGCCAAACGCACCTTGGGAAATTATTGCTTCAACTCGCACAGATTTAGATGAAATTCCTGCTACAAATGTAAATATGGAAACTGTTCGTAAACAGATTCTTTCTTTACCCGCTAACGCACAAGGAGAACCATATTTAGACTTCAGAGAAAAATACGTACTTGAAGATGGTCAGCCGTATAGTGGATGGACAATTCCAGTTGATGCTGAAAATAAATATGATAAGAGTCTTTATGAAGAATTTATTCAATATTCTATCCCTCAAAATGATAATGATGTTGTTGGTACTTATGCAGTTGTTGCTGAAAATATGATTGGTAATATGGTGGCAGGACCAATTTGGAGTACTCACTGTTATTTACCAGGACCAGCAGATATTAAATTTGATGATAAAACTGGAAGTGTTTATACTGTTATCAGAGAAGACAATTCTGTTAAAGAAATTAAAATCAATCGTGTTGTCGATATTAATAATCCTACTATTGGTGAACAATGGGTAAGAAGTTTTAATAGCGAAGAAGACGCTGTGTTTAAAGCAAAACAAGAAAACATTGCTGATTCAATTAACCCAACAGAAAATTTAATGCCAGGTTGGTATTGTGTAAAAGTTACCGCAAACTTAAACCGTAAAGATAAAACAGCTTCTCCAGAAGTTGCTCAAGTTATTTATGCTGAGCCTAAAATTGATAGAGTTTATGCTGTTAATGCTGAAGATCAAGAAACTAATGAAACTTTCGTCGATTTACCTCAGGGTGGCGTTACTACACTAAGAGTTAAAGCCGATGTTCCAGTTCCAGAAGGTTTTGTCGAGGGCGGTTTATCTAATGATTTGTATAAGAATTTAATTTATAAATGGGAATACAAGAAGAGTGATGCTACTCAATATCGTCCAATCACTAAGTCTTTAGTTGGTGAAACAGCTGGTCATTTAATTGCTGAATGGGATGAAACAGAAAGAACTCCTGCTATTACAGTAAGAAATATCGCTACTGACAATAGTGGCACCACTTTCTATAACTTTAAGTGTAAAGTTATTAATGCTCTTGGAGATAAAGACGTTTCACAAGAACAAGAAACTTATTTCTTGATTGGATAATTATAAGGGGGTAAAACAATGTCTGATATTTTAACTCTTAGTCAAGAACAAAAAGCATTAGATTAGTTGTTTTAGATTCAGACATAGGCTGCTCCTACTACCGTATAGCTTTTACCAAACGCAAAAAATGTTTATAATATTAATTTAAATGATCGTAGCGTAGAAGCACCAAAAATTATTAGTGTTTCTAAAGACCATAAGTCCACAGTTATTTATTTTAAAATTGATAGATATTTTGATTACATGGATTTAACAAATACAGTTTGTTTAATTCAATATTTTCCTGTTGGTGAAAAAAAATCACCTTACATTTATGCCGTTCCATTTTATAATACAACCATTTTAGAAGATAAAGGTCAAATTATCTTTCCTTGGGTTGTAAATGGTGCGGCAACTCAAAAAGAAGGAGATTTACGTTTCGCAATCCGTTTCTATAAGGTTGATGATTCTGACGGAAAAATATCTTTGGTATATAATTTAAATACAACACCTGTTACAACAAAAGTGTTGTACGGTTTAGAAGCAGATGATGAAACTATGAAGCTTGAATATGATGATCCAATCGCTTCAAGATATGAATCTTTAATTGCTCAATTGTCTAATCAACGCACAGAGTGGACTATTTTATAATTTATTGGGGAGTGCTTTAAGCACTCCCCCCTTTTTTTATTTGGACTAATATAATTAATTATATATATAGTTTTTTTACTCTTTATAGAAAACATTTTAAGAGTGAAAGGAGTTTTAACATATATTATGGTTATATTTATTTTTAATAAGGGAGGTAGTAAAAATGAGTGAGACTTTAAAATTTTATAAGGGTCTTGAAGAAGATTTACCCACTACTTATGAACCAGGAGCTCTATATCATTGTACTGATACTGGAAATACTTATTTAGCTACTTCAACAACTAAAATACAATTATTTTCAGCCACAATGCCTCCATGTTCAACATCTAATAATGGACAATTTTTAAGAGTCGTTAATGGTAAATCTCAATGGGAAACTGTTTAGAGTGCCGAAGGAGGTTTATACGGAAATGGCTGATTTATTAATTCAAGATGTAACATTACACAATCTTGCTACACCAATTCAAGAATTGGGTGGTACAACAGATCAAATTAGTATTGCAACAATGCAATCTACTGTTGAAGAAGCTAATGAGGAAATTATTACTCAGACAGATTTAATTGAGTAGTTGAAAATAAAATTATAGGCTAGTGCTTCCAATAAAGTATGGAACATTGTATCAGTCGAGGGAGCTGAATATGGTTTTAAATTAGACGAAGAAGGATATTACACCAGTCAAAATAGCGGTGTGAACTCAAGTGCTGCTTTATGTCAATTAAATTTTGATGTTATCGAACCATATGATTTATATTTGGATTGTATAAACTACGGTGAATCAAACTATGATTTTTCTGTTTTTTCAAAAATAAATGCACCATTGGGAATTGATTGTAATTCAGAAGGCCAATAGGCCGCAGAGATTCGCAATCATGCTAATGTACATGATTATATTGATACTCATCAAACTTCAAAGACTATTACATATTCAAAAATTTCTGGTCAAGGATCTATTACAATTAAGTTTAGAAAAGACCATAGTGGTCATCAAGAACCAGATTGTCTTCGTTTTAAAGTTAGAGTGGAGCCCGCAGCAGTAGAACAAGCAACACCGGCAATTTCACTCAATACTAGTACGGGTTTAATTACTGCGACATCCACGCAGGCTGCTGGCCGAGTAGTTGAAGGAACGAAGAGTTCTACTCTATAGTTAAATACCAAAGGTGGAACAACTATTACCCCAGGCTCATCAGAAACAACAGCAATATCAGCTAACACCTACGCTCTTGGAACAATTAAGGTTGCTGGTGATAGCGATTTAGAAGCTAGTAATATTAAATCAGGTGTGACAATTTTTAATACCACTGGAACATTTACTAAAGTGGATGATAATGCTGTTACAGCCAGTGATATAAGGTCTAATAAAATCGCTTACGTAAATGGTGAGGAAATCATTGGTTCTTTACCAGCATATGGTAGTTATAATATGAGTTATTCAAGCCTAACTGATGATACTGCCGCAAATGCTCAAATAAAAGTGAATGGAACAAGATCAGGTTCATCTTGTATAATTGGCCAAGGCTCTACCACTACACTCAATGTTCCCGCTTCGAATTTTGGTAACGCCACTAGAGAACAGGTGTTAAATAACGCTACTTTTACATCGTCTTCTGGTTTGGCAATCACTGGTAATATTGCTACAAAAACATCTAGTGATGTTACTGTAAGTAGCAACACTGTAACAATCCCTTCTGGATATTATGCTTCATAGACTAATAAATCTATCGCAACAGCTACTCAAGCGACTCCTACAATTTCATTTGATACTAGCACAGGAGTTATTACTGCTAGTGCAACTCAATCTGCGGGATATGTATCTTCTGGGACAAAAACTGCTACTGATTCAAGCTCTGTTGTTTTAAAAACTCAAAGTGATATAACGACTAGTGGATCTACAATGACCATCCCTGCTGGATATTATGCCTCAGCAATTAATAAGGATATAAATCCTGCTAGTATTGTTAATGGATTTGCGATAATTCCTTAGGTATCAGGAGCAAGTTATGGATTTAAGCTTCAAAGCGATGGGTATTATAAAAGTACAAACTATCAAGTCAATAATAGTGCAGCTGTAGCCAGAGTACTTTATAATTTTAGCACTGATACAGTTATTAAAGTTCAAGTAATACTTACTTGTGAAGCAACTCATGATACTGGCATAATTTCAAATTTTAATTAGACTTTATCAACAACCAATTCGAAAGATTCAAGTTATGCAGCAACTTTAACTTGTGCCACTAGTGGAGTTGCCCAAACTACCACCACAGTATTTCCTACTACATCTGGAGCTGGATTTTTTGATATTAAATATAGAAAAGATTCATCTGTAAACTCTGGCGATGATTGCCTTAAATTTATAGTGTATACGGGCGATTCTCCAGAAGTGCCCGAAGGATCTACTGGATCTAGTGGGTCTAACACACCTACCAAAACAGAAAGTGATGTAACAGTTAGTGGAGCTACAGTAACAATTCCTGCTGGATATTATGCTGATTAGGTTACAAAAACTGTGGCGACAGCTACTCAGGCCACTCCGTCAATGTCTTTTAATTCAACAACCGGTGTTGTAACTGCTACAGCAACTCAAACTGCTGGTTATGTTTCCGCTGGCACTAAAACCAATACTTACACTCTTACTAAAAAAACATCAAGTGATGTTACTGTTAGCGGGAATACTGTAACAATTCCTGCTGGATATTATGCTAGTTCGGTTACAAAAACTGTAAGTGGTAGCGGTAGTAGCGGAGGAGGTAATTATTCTTCTGGGGATATAGTTTTAGGACCAACCGTATCCTTCCAATTGAAAAACATTGGATCAACAAGTAGTTATTACAGTAACGTTACTTTTAAACGCAGTTCTTCTATTTCACAATCAGGCAGTAGTTTTATATTATCCAATTCTGGTACTACTACTTATGCAATTGATCAAACTAGCACTGAGTCAGACTGTGATTCAATGAAAGGCTTTTATGTACAATTTGATACTCCTAGCGGTTCAATGACTACAGCGCCAACTGAAATTTATTTTATTCCGACAGATGCTTAGATTGATATTACGACTTCGTACAATAGTACTACAGTAACTGTTACTGGTGCTCGTTAGCCCTTTATTTTAGATTAATAATTAAGGAGAAACAATTATGGAATGGACATCTTTATTATATCAAATTCTTGAAATTTGTATTATTCCTTTACTCGGTATTTTAACTGCTTATGTGGTAAAATATATCAATATCAAAAGTGAGGAATTAACAAATAAAGCGAAAAATGAAACTGCAGATAAGTATATTAAAATGCTTACTGAAACAATTACTGATTGCGTAATTGCCACCAATCAGACATATGTAGAAGCCTTAAAGAAGAAAGATGCTTTCACAAAAGAGGCTCAAGAAGAGGCATTCAAGAAAACAT
>JAEIGA010011013.1_pt1 | contig 13722 bp, 12 predicted proteins | sample 9270691 | NCBI WGS metagenome assembly JAEIGA01 (sample SAMN17057246, study PRJNA624740) | gut metagenome | biome: biome; isolation source: fecal sample | host: Bos grunniens | place: China: Xizang | collected 2019
TCGTGCAGGCGCAGATTGCGGCAAGGATACCCGCGGTGCTGCCGTTCACAAGAAAGAAGCTCTTGTGCGCGCCAAAAACATCAGCCATTCTCTCCTGTGCTTCCTTCAGAATCCCTTCCGGGTGATGAAGGTCATCAAAGCATGTGATCTCCGTGATGTCGATGGATTCCGGAGAGACTGTTTCTGCAAAGACATTTCTTTTATGCCCCGGCATGTGAAACGGATAGAAATCAGATTGCGCATAAGTATTCAATTGATCAAAAAGAGAATGGACATAATCAGACATAACCAGATACCGCCTTTATCGTTTGACTGTATCTTATGAAAAGAAGAGGTGGTTTGTCAAATTGACATTGAGCGCATAAGCTTACGGATGGCTCCGCGAGAGCTAATGCGCTATAAAATACCCTGCATCCCCATAGATCAGTGCATCCATATCTTCCGGGGAGGTATTGGAGTTTGCCAGATTTTCGTTCTCAAGAAGATAAGATTTTTCTTTGTCAAACGCGAACAGCCGGTAAATGATGACATTCATCTTCTCGCCGATCTCCACAGGACGCCGCTCGAGAGAGCGGAAAGTGGAAAGCGTGATGCCATCGACGTCAATCTTCAGCTCCAGACTGTTTCCGCGGAAAAGGATGTCTTTGATGACACCTTCTTCGGAGAAGCTTAAGAGGTCTGCAAAGTGTGGATTGTCACTCTTAAATGCCTCTACGAATTCCGGACGGATAATCGCGCCGGTGTATTTTCCTTTGCCGGATTCAAAGCCCCGCAGTCTGTAATAGTCAGGGATGACGGCAGACTGACCGATGAATTCTGAGACAAAAGGAGTCTGTGGCTCTTTGTAGATCTGTCGAGGCGTGCCGATCTGCTCAACGCGTCCCTGGTTGGTGACGATGATCTCGTCGGCGACCTCCACGGCTTCGTCCTGGTCATGTGTGACGAAAATACTGGTGATCCCGACCTTGTAGATCATTTCGCGGAGCCAGCTTCTTAACTCCTGGCGGACCTTTGCGTCAATTGCCGCAAAAGGCTCGTCCAAAAGCAGAAGAGAAGGGTTCGGTGCCAGTGCGCGCGCGAATGCGACACGCTGTCTCTGGCCGCCGGAGAGCTGATTCGGGAACCGCTTTTCCATGCCTTCCAGGCCGGTCAGCTTTAACAGTTCCATAACGCGTTCACGGATCTGTGCAGCCGGCATTTTCTTTAACTTCAGGCCGAATGCGATATTATCAAAAACAGTCATGTACCGAAACAGAGCATAATTCTGAAATACAAATCCGATGCCGCGGTCTGCAGGTGCAATATCATTGACGCGGACACCGTCGATCAGAATATCGCCTGATGTTGGTGTTTCAAGTCCTGCGATCATCCGAAGGATGGTTGTTTTTCCGCTGCCGGACGGACCCAGCAGTGCAACCAGGCGCCCTTTTTCGATGCCGAAGCTGACATCTTTGGAAGCCTGAAAAGAACCGAAATTTTTATTGATGTTTTTTAATTCTACGTACATAGCAGAACTCCAATCCATTACTTTTGTGCAGCCCGCAGCTTTGCGCGGTACTCCATAATATTACGCAGCACCAGGACAATGATCGCAATGATCACAAGGATCGAGGAAACCGCGAAAGCGGCGACCAGAGAATCAGAATCACCCGATAAATACAGCGCATCGATCTCGAGTGGCAAGGTAAACGTTTTTCCGCGTGTTTTGGAAAGTGCAGCGACTGCACCGAATTCGCCCAGCGCGCGTGCGGCACAGAGAATGATGCCGTAGACCAGTGCCCATTTCATCTGTGGGAACGTGATCTTGCGAAAGATGTAAAAGCCCTTAGCGCCCATCAGTGCAGCTGCTTCTTCTTCGTCCTTTCCTTCTGCATTGAGTACGGGGATGATCTCCCTGGATACAAATGGAAATGTGACAAAGATCGTCGCAAGCAGGACGCCCGGAAGCGCAAATACGATCTGGATGTCCATGCCGGTAATACGACTGATGTTTTCTAAGATCGGATAAGCCCAGCCCAGTCTGCCAAACGTCATGATAAACGCGAGACCTGCAATGACCGGTGAGATTGAAAACGGAATATCGATCAATGTTGCCAGAAGCTGCTTGCCGCGGAAGGAGAATTTTGTGATCACCCAGGAAGAGATCATTCCGAAAAAAGTATTGACACCGACGGCAACGACGGTTGCCAGAAGCGTAACTTTGAGCGCGGAGATCACATACCTGGCAGTGATCGCATGTATATAGAATTCAAATCCCTTTCTCAGGGAGTTGCCGATCACGGCCGCAAGCGGGAGTACCAGCATGATCACAACAAACGCAACAGCGATGATGATCAGGATATTGCGTGTGGCTGCAGATCCTTTTTGTGTTTCTTTCATAAATTCATTTCCTCGCTTTACACCGCATTCGTTCTTTTAGACTGCCGCACCTGTACCATGTTGACAAATAACAGCATCAGGAATGAGATGATCAAAAGGATCAGTGCGATAGAGGTGGCACTTGCATAATCCATGTAGTTAAGCTTCTGCATGATCACATAGGAAACGACCTGTGTATGCTCTTTCGCGCTGTTCCCGGAGATGTATATGACGCTGCCGTATTCGCCCAGGCCCCTGGCAAAAGCAAGACCGAAACCGGTCAGCAATGCAGGGCGAAGTTCAGACAGGATGATCCGAAAAAAAGTTTTCCTGCGGTTCGCGCCCAGGATAAAAGCAGCCTCTTCGTACTGCGGATCCAGTTTTTCCAGTACCGGCTGGATCGCGCGGACGACAAAAGGAATGCCGATGAAAACCAGCGCGACCAAAAGCCCGAGATGTGTATAGGAGACCTCGATCCCGAGCCCTGCCAATGGTTTGCCGAGGATGCCTGTCGTGGAATACATTTTGGAAAGTGTGATACCGGCAACGGCGGTCGGGAGTGCAAACGGCAGCTCGATCAGTCCGTCTAAAAACCGTTTGCCCGGGAAATCATACCGGACCAGTACCCATGCCAGGATCGTCCCGAATACACAGTTGATCAAAGCTGCGAGCAGGGCACATACGATGCTGGTCCGAAAGGCATATAAAACAGCGCTGTTTGTAACGGTCTCCAGGAAATCCGCGGCGCTCATGCGAAATGCATAGACGAATACTGAAGCCAACGGGATCAGGATCAGCAAAGAAAGCATGGCAATGGTAACGCCCATCGTCAGTCCGAAACCGGGAATGACTCGTTTACTGTGCGTAAATCTCATCGAAGACGCCTCCGTCATAGAAGAATTTATCATATGCCGCATCCCATCCGCCGAAGTCATCGATCGTGCAGAGGTTGATGTCCAGGTTATATTTGTCAGCAAACTGATTCAGGATCGCTTCATTGGAAGGACGGTAGCCGTGTTCGCCGATGATTGTCTGCCCCTCGTCACTGTAGAGATATGCAAGATACTCATGGGCCAGTTCCTGCGTGCCGTTTTTGTCAGCGTTTTCATCGACAATGGCAACACTTGGCTGAGCAAGGATGCTGACGCTCGGTGTAATGATCTCGTAGTCATCCGGATATTCTTCCACTGTCTGAATGGCTTCGTTTTCCCAGGAAACCAGGACATCACCCTGTCCGTTTTCAACAAATGTGGTTGTAGCGCCGCGCGCTCCGGAATCCATGACTGTTACATTTGCGTACAGATCATGTACAAATTCTTTCATCTGTGCTTCATCACCGCCGAATTTCTGACCGGCATAGTACCATGCAGCCAGGAATCCCCAGCAGGCAGCGCCGCTGCTTTTCGGGTCGGGATGGATGATCTCGACGCCGTCCTGAACCAGACTGTCCCAGTCAGTGATGTTTTTTGGATTACCCTTGCGGACCAGGAAGACGATCGTAGAAGTGTAAGGAGAGGAATTGCCCTCAAATTCACTGATCCAGTCGGGCTCGATCAGGCCGGCCTGTTCGATCAGCGTGATATCATGTGCCAGTGCAAGTGTAACGACATCTGCGTCGGCACCTTCCACAACGGAACGGGCCTGTCCGCCGGAACCGCCATGAGACTGTATGATCTCGACCGTTTGACCGGTCTCTTCCTGGTAGTGCGCAACAAAAGCTTCGTTATAAGCCTGATACAGTTCACGTGTCGGATCGTAGGAAACGTTTGTGATCGTCAATGCTTCAGAAGAAGCACTTTCTTCCGTAGAGGAACTGCCGCAGGCAGAGAGTGATCCGATCAGAACGGCTGCCAGAGAAAGTGCCAGGCCGCGTTTTAAGATTGTTTTTTTGTTCATAACAGAGTGCATAAGAAACCTCCATACAAGAAAACGTTTTCAATACATATTTTCAATGATTTACATATAAAACAACAGTATTATAAGACATTTTGAATGGAAAAACATGGCAAAGTATGAAAACGTTTGCACACAAGTTTTTCTTTTCAGGTCCTGCATTTTGTAATATAATATAGAAGCGTATGCAATGAAGGAGAACAGAATGGGCAGAATTTATTGTCTGATGGGAAAAAGTGCATCGGGAAAGGACACGGTATACCGCGCATTATTGACGGAAACCGGCTTGTCACTAAAAGAGGTGGTCCTTTATACGACCCGTCCGATCCGGTCAGGAGAAACGAATGGGGTTACGTATCATTTCTGTACAGAAGAAGACGCCAGAGCGCTTTCTGATGCGGGCAAGGTGATCGAGATGCGTACTTATCAGACAGTACATGGACCATGGAGTTATTTTACCGTTGATGACGGACAGTTCGATCTGACCACATCGGATTATCTGCTGATCGGAACACTTGAGAGCTTTGAAAAGATCCGTTCTTATTTCGGAGCGGAGCATGTTGCCGGGATCTATATTTATACAGATGATGGTCTGCGGCTGTCGAGAGCGCTTGAACGTGAAAAAAAGCAGGAAGAGCCGAAGTATGCAGAGCTTTGCCGCAGATTCCTTGCTGATGAACAGGATTTTTCAGAAGAAAAACTTGAAGCAGCCGGGATCGACATCAGGATTGAGAATCGGGAGCTTACTGATACAGTGAAAGAGGCTGCCTTCTTTATTCAGAACGGTAAGGTTAGAGGATAAAAAATGCCGGGATTTCGCGATATCATCGGACATGAGAAGATCATAGCACATATGCAGCAGGCGATCCGGACAGGAAATGTTTCCCATGCATATATACTTGACGGACCGGAGCATGCCGGAAAAAGAATGCTTGCGGATGCATTCGCGATGGCACTGCAATGTGAGGTGCAAAGCGGGGAAGGTTGTCTTGTCTGTAGATCATGTAAGCAGGCGCTTAGCGGGAATCAGCCGGATATCATTACATTGCAGCAGGAAAAGCCCGGAACGGTTTCCGTGAAGGAAGTCAGGGAACAGATCAATGATACGGTGGATATCCGTCCGTATAGCAGCAGGTATAAGATCTATATCATAGAAAATGCGCAAAAGATGACACAGGCGGCGCAGAACGCATTGTTGAAGACGTTAGAGGAGCCGCCTTCCTATGTGGTATTCCTTTTGCTGACGACCAACAGTGAAAGCTTTCTGCAGACGGTCCGGTCGCGCTGCGTGATGCTCAGACTGCAGGCGGCGTCAGAAGAGCAGATCCGTGCTTTTCTGATGAAACAATGCCGGATTCCGGATTATCAGGCGGATGTCTGCAGCGCATTTGCACAGGGCAATGTCGGACGGGCGATCCGGCTTGCAGGATCAGAAGCTTTTTATGAACAAAAAGAACGGATGCTGCAGTCTGTGAAAAAGCTTCCCGACGCAAAGCCACATGAAGCGGCGGCATGGGTTGCCGAGTTTTCGGACTGGAAAGATGACATATACGTTTATCTGGAGCTTTTGCGCTTGTGGTATCGGGATGTACTCCTGATGAAATCAGAAAAGGATACAGCACACCTGATCTTTTCAGATCAGACAGATGAGATCCGCAGACAGGCAGATGCCTGGTCTTATGCCAGGATCGGATCAGTGATAGAACAGATTCGTTTCGCAGAGGACAGGATCCGGTCAAACGTTAACAGAGATCTGGTTCTGGAAGTGCTTTTTTACGAAATGCGTAGAGAATGGAGATAAAATGGCAACAGTAGTAGGAGTCCGTTTTCGGACAGTTGGAAAAATTTATTATTTTGATCCGGCAGGATTTGAAGTAACACGCGGTACCAATGTGATCGTTGAAACAGCACGTGGTGTGGAATTCGGAACAGTGATCATGGGACCAAAGGAAGTGGACGAAGAAAGTATTGTCGCTCCGCTGAAACCGCTTTTGCGGATCGCTACGGAAGATGACATTGCCAGAGAAAGCTATAACAGATCCAGAGAACAGGAAGCATATGCGATCTGTAAGGAAAAGATCCGTGAGCATAATCTGGAAATGAAGCTGATCCGTGCAGAATACACATTTGATAACAATAAGCTTTTGTTTTATTTTACGGCAGACGGAAGGATTGATTTCAGAAATCTTGTCAAGGATCTGGCATCCGCGTTCCGGACAAGGATCGAACTGAGACAGATCGGCGTGCGGGATGAGACAAAGATGCTTGGCGGGATCGGCATTTGCGGCAGGGAATTATGCTGCAATACATTCCTGACGGATTTTGCGCCGGTTTCGATCAAAATGGCGAAAGAGCAGAATCTCTCGCTGAATCCGACCAAGATCTCCGGCACTTGCGGGAGACTGATGTGCTGTCTTAATAACGAAGCCGAGACTTATGAGTATCTGAACAGCCGTCTCCCGAAACAGGGTTCTTACGTGATGACACCGGAAGGCGTAACGGGGCGCGTGCAGAGTGTGAGCGTCCTGCGCCAGCACATCAAAGTGATCGTAGAAAACGGTGACGAGCGGGAAATCAGAGAATACTCGATTGATGAGATCAACGAGGCAAAACGCCGCAGAGAAGAAAGCGGCCGCGCATACAATGCCCCGGAGGAACAGGCAAAGCGCAAAAACGAAGAAACAAAGGTGCGGCCGGAAAGATCGGACAGAGGGGAAAAGAAATCTTCTTCCGGAAAAGCAAAGGAAGAGAAGACAGATGTAAAGGCTGAGAACAATAGTAAGAATACCGGCAACGCTCAGTCGAAGAACAAGAAACGGCGCAGACATCGCAAGAAATCGCAGCAGCAGAAAAACGAAGGACAGAAGAATGAATGATCTGCTTCAAAGCGGAGAAAAGATCGATGATCTGATGCGGAACGGATACCGTATCATCCAGGATCCGAACCGGTTCTGTTTCGGGATCGATGCCGTTTTGCTGTCAGGATTTGCAAAGGTACTGTCCGGAGAGACGGTGCTGGATCTGGGGACAGGGACAGGTATTCTGCCGATCCTGCTGGAAGCAAAGACAGAAGGATCGCATTTTACGGGACTGGAGATACAGGAAGAAAGCGCAGATATGGCAAGGCGCAGTATCGCACTGAATCACTTGGAGAATAAGATTGATATTGTGACCGGTGATATCCGTGATGCTTCGAAGCGGTTCGGGGCATCTTCTTTTTCCGTGATCACCGTGAATCCGCCATACATGATTCATGAACATGGATTGACGAACCAGTCCGATGCAAAAACGATCGCGCGGCATGAAGTGCTCTGCAGCTTGGAAGATGTCCTGCGGGAAAGTGCAAAGATCCTCCCGCATCACGGACGTTTTTATATGGTACACCGTCCGTTCCGACTGGCAGAAATCCTTACGAAGATGCACACGGCGGGACTGGAACCTAAACGGATGCGGTTTGTGCACCCTTATGTAGACAGAGAACCGACACTGATCCTGGTTGAAGGTCTTCGGGGAGGCAAAAGCGGAATGAAGATAGAAAGCCCTCTTATCATACATGAAGCGGACGGAAGCTATACACAGGAAATGCAGATCAGACACGGGTTTTAAACTATGGAACATACCAAACAGAAGAACAAAGCGGCAGGACCCGGTACATTGTATCTGTGTGCGACGCCGATCGGAAATCTGGAGGATATTACGCTTCGTGTGCTGCGGATTCTGAAAGAAGTGGATTTGATCGCGGCGGAGGACACCAGGGATTCCGGGAAGCTTCTGACGCATTTTCAAATCGATACACCCATGACCAGCTACCATGAATACAACCGGATCGAGAAGGCAGAGTGGCTTGCGGATGAATTGCTGAAAGGAAAAAACATTGCCCTGATCACAGATGCAGGGACGCCGGGGATATCAGATCCCGGAGAGGATCTGGTGCGGATCTGTGCTGAAAGAGGGATTCCTGTCACATCGCTTCCCGGCGCGGCGGCCTGTATCACGGCATTGACCGTATCCGGTCTGTCGACGAGACGGTTCGCATTTGAAGCATTTCTGCCGGAAGATAAGAAAGCAAGGCGGCGTATTTTAAAAGAGCTGGAAACAGAAACCCGTACGATCATTCTATATACGGCGCCACATGATATAAAAGGCCTTCTCCCGGAGTTGAAGGAAGTACTTGGCGAGCGGAGGATTGCGGTCTGCAGAGAGTTGACCAAACGCTATGAGACAATCCTGCGGACAGACCTGACCGGTGCGGTAAAGCATTTTGAAAAGGAAGTACCGCGCGGTGAATTTGTTCTCGTAATCGAGGGAAAGGATCCGGAGGAGATCAGGCGGGACGAACAGGAAGCCTGGGCACAGATGAGTGTAGCAGAGCACATGCGTTATTATGAGGAACAGGGTGTTTCGCATAAGGAAGCGATGAAGCTTGTCGCGAAGGACCGGGGCGTAGGAAAGCGTGAGATCTACAGCGCATTACTGGAATCAGAAGAATCATCTTTTTAATAGATCACAGCGGAGGTAAAGAACAGTGTTAATGAAAAAACATATCGGACGAAACGATCCGTGCTGGTGCGGCAGCGGGATCAAATACAAAAAATGCCATGCGGATTTTGATCAGAAGATTGAACAGTATGCCAGACAGGGGGCATATGTACCTGACAGAGACCTGATCAAGACGCCGGAGCAGATCGAAGGGATACGGTCATCTGCTGCGATCAACATGGAAGTGCTTGATTATGTCGGAGAGCATATCAGACCCGGTATCTCAACGGCAGAGATCGACCGCTGGGTCTATGATATCACTACAAAGCGCGGCGCGATCCCCGCACCGTTAAACTATGAAGGTTTTCCGAGAAGTGTATGTACTTCCATTGACGAAGTGGTCTGCCACGGAATCCCGGATGAAAACAGAATCTTAGAAGAAGGCCAGATCATTAATGTCGATGTTTCTACGATCTATCAGGGATACTTTTCCGACTCTTCCCGCATGTATTGCATCGGAGATGTGCCGGCAGAGAAAAAACGCCTGGTAGATGTTGTTAAGCAGAGTATTGAAGTCGGCCTGAAAGAGGTCAAACCATGGGGCTTTTTGGGCGATATGGGACAGGCGGTTCATGAGTTCTGTGAGGCACAGGGGTTCAAAGTGGTTCGTGAGATCGGCGGACACGGGATTGGATTGGAGTTTCATGAAGACCCTTATGTCAGCTATGTATCAAAGCGCGGGGAAGAAATGTTAATGGTTCCCGGACTTTGTTTTACGATCGAGCCGATGGTCAATATGGGTACAGACGAGATCTATGTTGATGCCGATGACGGATGGACCGTCTATACAGCCGACGATATGCCGTCCGCACAATGGGAGATTCAGCTGGTCGTTACGGAAGACGGATATGAGCTTCTTTGTTGGTAAACAGGAGAATGTAAACTATGTCAGATACTGAAAAAATGATAGATAATATTGATCAGGCGCTTGCAGAGCAGGAGAAGAGTCTTCGTGCAGAAGTGGAGACCAGAAATGCACTGATCAGTGAGCCGGAAGCAATGCCGGAACCAATCCCGGAAGAGGATGATTTTGTAGAAATCAACCCCTGGGAGGATGTTTATAAGCCGCGTGCACGGGAGCGCAGACAAAAAAGAAGGGGAGAGGAGGTCTCTCTTCCTTATGATGAGAATGCGCCCCGCCCGCGACAGAGGGTGATCGAGCATCGTGAAAGACAGGAAGAAAAACGTCTTCAGAAAAAGCGGGAAAAAGAAAAATCCAGAAAGGCATCCCAGGAAGCAGCTGCAGAGGCAGTCGATGATCTGACACTTTGGGAAGAAGAAGGAAGCGGACGCAAGCTGACCAGGCGCGAGGAACGAAGAAAGCGTATCATCGAAGAGGCAATGGCGAATGATGATCCTTACAGCAGAGAGTGGCTGACGCCGGATGAGACCAGAGCGATCGAGCACAGGGAAGAACTCCGCAGAAAGCGGACCGGGAAAAAACCGAAAAAAAGAAGACGTCCGGGCAGGATCGTTTTACTTGTGATCATTATCATCATTGCAGCGTTGGTAGCATCTGGGATCGGGCTGTATATGACTGGCAAAAACAGTCTGGTCGAGTCAAATATTTCCGCGGTTGAACAGAGAGCACCGGAGGGTGCCGGCGCATCGGGCGGTGCATTAAGTTATAACGGTGAGACGTATCATTATAATGATAATCTGATCAATATGCTTGTCTTTGGCGTTGGTGAAGAGGTTTCGGCGGATGGAACAGAGCGTTTGGCTGCAACCGGTATTTTCATTTGGTCTTACGATACCGAAAGCAAGAAAACAAATCTGATCGCTGTTCCCGGGCATATGATGTCAGGTTGTCCTGTCTATGATGACAACAATGAATTTGTGCATATGAATGATCAGCAGATCGGTGCTTCTTATGCGAGTGGCGGAACGACGGAATTAAGACGGTATCAGAATGTCGCAACCAGTGTATCAAACCTGTTTTACGGTCTGCCGATCTCCGGATATCTCGTGATCGATATGACAAAGATCGGTGAAATGAATGATATGGTAGGCGGAATCTCGTTACGGGTTCTTGAAGATCTGACAGAGTATGATGCAGCCCTGATCGAGGGTGAGCAGATTGCACTTACAGGTGCGCAGGCATCCGTTTATGTGAATGAGAGAAGCATCGCGGCAGAATCTGAGTATGCGGCGGAAGCGGGACTGCTGAAACGTCAGATTCAGTATATGCAGGGCTTTATGACAAAGCTGAAGACAGGTATGCTTTCTCCTTCGAACGGAAAAGAGATGTTAGAGCAGCTCCGTCAGGATACTTATTCCGATATGGAGATTCCGGAATTCATCTATATGTTTGTGACGATGATGCAGAATGACATGGACGATGAGGCAATTGCGGTACCGGTAATGACTGGTGAAGAAGCATCACAGGAGATCCGTGCGGATCAGGATGCTTTATTTGAACAGATGTTGACGCTGTTCTATCAAAAATAGACACGAAGGATTGGACTTAGCTTTCTATGGGGTATTTTAGCAAGGAAAACAGAAAACAGCGGGAAGAAGCAAGATATGCAAAGCATGGATATCTGCTTGCATGGGCACCGGATGAACACATTAAGGGCCTGATGCAGTGGCGTTTCGGCAAACGGATCGCAAGATGGATCGGTCTTGCCGCAACGATCATCATGCTGGTGTTTCTTTTGGTCAATAAGGGCTTGTTCCTGGATGATTATACGTTTTACTACGGTAATATCGTATTCATCTTTGCATTACTGGCAGCACCGCTGGCAGGGCTTCTGATCGCGTCAGTTCCGGTTTACGGGACAAAGATCAGACCGTTTGCGGCAACCATCTGTTTTTTCATCATGCCGATCTTTACGATGCAGATGATGGAATGCTACAACGGAAACTTTGTCTATAACTTCAGCGTTCCGACATTTTTGTTGAATTATGTGACCTATCTGTTTTTCTATCTGCTGGTATATCTGATCTGCAGGCGGTATCACATGACGGTGCTGATCGTAAACATCAGCATCTTTGTGGCCGGGATGATCAACTATTTTATTGATTTATTTCGCGGTACGCCGGTCGTGCCGATGGATATCCCGACATTCCGGACGGGAATGGAAGTGGCAGACGGTTACAGCTATTCCTTAAGCTGGCAGCTGATCATGGCAGCAATCTGCATGCTTTTGATCTATCTGTTTAACAAGCGGTTTATCCCGTGTATTCCGATCCGGAAGCTGAAATTCAAGATCCTGACCAGAGTCCTGATCATCGGATGGCTCCTGATCTGCGTGATCACACTGTTCTTTACGGACTTTCTGGCAAATCGCGGATACAAGCCGGACTTCTGGAATCAGAGCCGAGGCTACCATAATACAGGAACCTGGTTTAACTTCTGCCTGAACTTAAAATACATTCATCCGAGCAAACCGGACGGCTATCATGCGGAAAAAACGGATGAGATCCTGGATGCGATGCTGGCAGAATACGGCGTGACCAGAGACGGGGAAACCTCGATCGATATGCTGACCGGGGAAAATACCTATACGCCTGCTGACGGAGAACATCCGCATGTGATCGCGATCATGAATGAATCGCTTGCGGATCTGCGGACACTTGGCGACCTTGAACTGAATCAGGAGAATATGAAGTTCATAGACAGCCTGACAGAAAATACCGTAAAGGGAACCCTGGAAGTTCCGGTGTTCGGTGCAGGTACAAGCAATTCCGAATTTGAGTTTATGACCGGTAACTCGATCACATTTTTGCCGGCCGGATCCAATGTATATCAGTCTTATATTAAGAATCCGATCCCGTCAATATTATCAATGCTCACGGAACAGGGATATTCAAATATAACGTTCCATCCGTATTATGCGGCTGGGTGGAACCGGATTGCTGTATATAATTACATGGGATTCTCTGATTTTATCAGTATTGAAGACTTTATCGATCAGGAGATCATTGATGAATATCTGGATACCAATGATGCGATTGAATTTGAACGCAATCTGAAAGAGCGGTATCCGGACAGAGATATGCTGCTTCGTCGGTTTGTCAGTGATGCATATGACTATCAGATGGTCGAAGAGATGTTTGAGGAGAGGGAAGCAGGAAAACCGTTTTTCATCCTGAATGTCACAATGCAGAATCACGGCGGGTATGCGATGTCCTATCCGAATTTTACGGAGGATGTCTGGCCGACAAACTTAAACGGAAGCTATCCGAAAGCAAAGCGATATCTCTCACTTGTCAAGGATTCGGATGAGGCATTTCAGAGTCTGGTAAAATATTTTGAAAATGTGGACGAACCGACGATCATCTGTATGTTCGGTGATCATCAGCCATCGATCGAGGATGAGTTCTACGAGGAACTGTATGATGTCAATGATCTGGATGAACTGTCGGATATCCAGACGCAGGACCGTTATTCGACACCATTTATCATCTGGGCAAACTATGATATCCCAGAGGTGACGATTGACCGGATGAGCTGTAACTATCTGTCAACTCTTCTTTGCCAGCTGGCAGGCGTTGAACTGACACCGTATCAGAAGTATCTGGCATGCCTGCATGAAAAGCTGCCGGTCATTGATACGGTTGGCTATATGGATGCAGAGGGAACAGTATATCATTATAATAAAGAATCAGAGTACACAGATCTGATCAACCAATATCAGTGTTTGGAGTACAATGCAGTCATTGATGTGGCGCACAGAAACGAAGCATTGTTCAAGATCGCACAATGACGGAAGGCGTATGCGCCGTCATGGAAAGGAGGTAGCTATGGAAAAAATCGAAACGTTAAAACAATGGGTAAAGGAATCTGACAACATTGTATTTTTCGGTGGAGCCGGTGTGTCGACAGAAAGCGGAATCCCGGATTTTCGAAGTGTGGATGGTCTGTATAACCAGACATATGATTACCCGCCGGAGCAGATTTTAAGCCATACCTTCTTTATGAGAAAA
>JAEIGA010011014.1_pt1 | contig 13721 bp, 12 predicted proteins | sample 9270691 | NCBI WGS metagenome assembly JAEIGA01 (sample SAMN17057246, study PRJNA624740) | gut metagenome | biome: biome; isolation source: fecal sample | host: Bos grunniens | place: China: Xizang | collected 2019
ACAGCAACCTTTACAGGCCACTTCTGCCACATGGTCACGTCCACATCCTCGCCTTCAGCGTTTGTGAGGACTGCTACCACCTTATCAATATTGTACTGACCTGCCTCAGCTACAGACTTCACGGTGTATTCGCCCTTGAATGCGAACGGAACCATGATCTTGTGAGGAAGCCAGCCTTCCTTTACTTCTCCGAGCCAATCAGCTGCGACCACCTTGTCACCCGGTTTTGCGAGTGGAGTGAAGTCCCAAAGCTTCTCGTGGTTGAGAGGGTCGGTGTATTCACCTCTCTTGAGGAATACGCCTGTCATTGTGGTGAGGTCGTTCTGAAGTCCGTCATAGCTGTTAGAAAGCAGACCTGGACCGAGAGTTGCCTCAAGCATTCTGTTCTCAAACTCCACAGCGTCTCCGTTCTTGAGACCGCGGGTGCTCTCGAACACCTGAACTGCAGCATTCTTTCCGTTCACCTTGATGACCTCTGACATGAGCTTGGTGTCGCCGACAGTGATGTAGCAGATTTCATTCTGCGACACTGGTCCGTCAACTTCCACGGTCACAAGGTTGGAAACGATGCCCGTTACCTTTCCTGTTGTCTTCATATTATTAATTATTGTTTTGTTTATTCATTATACTCAACGCCCTTGAAAGTGCCGCGAACCTCGTCGACGAGTCTCTTGAACATGGCACGTCCGGCCTCTTCGTCAAGAAGGAGCCATCTGCGGATGATCATCATCTTGACAACCAGTCCGAGAACCTTGCTGAAATTGAGATAGTCAAAGAGGGTGATCTCATCGATCTTGTCCCAGTAGAGGTCGTCTATACCTCTCTCTCGTGCAAGAATGTCCTTGCCCTCGAGGATGGCCTGAAGTCTGGCAGCCTCCTTGAATTCTGGCTCCTCCACTTCGATACCCTGCTCTTCTGCATCAGGGTCGGCAAGCGAGAGGACGTCCTTCTGAGGATCTCTGCCCAAGGCCTGGTTAAGATAGCGGACCTTTGCATTGCGCACATTCAGGTCGAACTGGAAGAACTCCCTGATGAAGGTGCTGCTGCTTGCAAGCGCTTCTTTGTAAAACTCAAGACCGATCTTCTCCTTGTTGAAACCATCCTCAATCAGCTTCAGAGTCTCCTGGTCCTTTGGGGACAGAAGCTCCTTCACCTGATGAAGGTAGTCTTCAAGGCTCTTGTCACCCTGCCTCCAATCCGGAGTAAAGTCAGGAAGACCGGCTATTATATATACGTAATTGTTCATTATCCGAAGAGCAATTTCTTGGTTGTTGGTCTGAGATACTCAGAAATGAGCTCAGTGAAAGTTGCGTCAGTAAGGCTGATGAAGTAGCCGCCGTCCTTAGGGCCGATCTGGAAGCCACCGCTTACCTTCTTTGAGAATGTTGCCTCTACACCTGCGCCAAGTGTCTTTGCGAGTTCCTCTGTTACGAATGGTTCGAGATCCTTCTTGAGTGACTCAGGGAGTACGAGGGCGAGATCCACCGGACCGTCTGTCGAGAATTTCTCAGCTACAGCCTTGATGATCTGCTTTACGAATTCAGCTGATGTGAGAGCTGTCTTCACAGCCTCGTTGGTCATCTTTGCCACGATTAGGTTCTCGATGTCCTTCTTAGTCGCTGCGAGGCTCTGAGTAGAAGCCATCTTGACGTCTGAAGCAGTCTTTGTGCTGATTTCCTCAGCCTGCTTCTGTGCTGCTGCCACGATCTGAGCAGCCTCAGCCTGAGCCTTGGCTACAATCTCTTCAGCCTGCACCTTTGCCTTCGCAAGAAGTTCTTCACCTTCCTGCTTGCCTTTTGACAGACCCTCATTGTAAAGTCTGTCAGTGAGTTCCTGCAATTTGTTCTGCATATTATTAATTATGTTTTGTGTTTTTAATTACTTATTTAATCACAATCTTGCAAATTTAGTAATAATCCGCTAAGAAAGCAATCATAAATAAGTTAATTTTTAAATCTTTTTAAATGATTTGTATGGGATTTAAAATGTGTTAACTTTGTGTTTGCTTAATCTATTGGAGACTAGTTTTGAATGGGACCTACGGCTGAATCCATATCACATTTCATACACGGAGTCATCACTGCGTATTTTCTTACATGGACCATATTCATATGGAATCTGAGAGGACAGAGCCGTATGATGTATATGCTCTTCCTGACAATGGCATCCATTGCTTTTTGTGCTGTCAAGGAAATGATGTTTCTTATGGACGGGGTTTCAGACAGTTTTTTCTGGTCAGGTTTGTCTCAGACTGTGGATCTGGTTGTTGTCCCTTTGGTTGTCAACTTCTTTTTTGAGGTCCTGTCGCCAGGTTGGACAACAAAAGGCAGAATGCTTGTTCAGATGGGGTTGCAGGCTCTGTTCATCCCGGTTTTTGCAATATTCCCAAGTCAGATAGTGCTCGATGTTTCCCTTTATTCGGCATATTTGTGCTGTCTTGGATCTATTGTAGTCATGTGCGTAATGTTGTCTCGACATAGGAAATATATCAGAGATAACTACTCTTATACGGAGCATGTAGATGTGACATGGGCAGTAAACTTTGTTGTTTTGATGTTTCTCTGTGTGTCTGTCTATGTCATTTCATTTTCTACGAAGACATGGTTAAGCCGTTCTATATTCCATATAATTCTGATGGCTGCATGGATATATCTCAATCAGCTTGCTCGTAAACATTCGGTCGTAAATATACCATCAAGCGTAATGTTTGCTTTTCCTTTGATCAAAAATCAGAGTATGGCGGATGAAGGTCTTTCTGACGCAGAGGAAGACTCGAATGATTCTTCGGAAATATATGCCGGTATGGCGGCGCAGCTTGAAGCGTGTATGAGTACGCAGAAACTATATCTCAATCCCAAGCTGACTCTTCAGGATGTATGCTCTGCAATCGGCACGAATCGTACATATCTGTCTGATTATCTGAATAATGTCCTGAAGATAACTTTTTACGACTATGTGAATGAACAGCGTATCAGGACTGCCTGCGAGATCATGGACGCAATGACGCCGGAGACAAAACGCCCTATAGTCGAGATTGCAGAGATAAGCGGATTCAACAGCATATCCACCTTTAATCGTGCATTCTTCAAACTCATGTCCATGACCCCAGGACAATATATATCCCGAAAGAAATCTTAATATAAAACAAACGTAAATTTTATTCTGATGAGGCGAGGCTGGTCTGTTAGGCAAGATAATCGCAATCATCTTTGCCATCATAGCAGGTGCATTCATGTTGCTTTGGTTCTATGGTACTCCGATGATCCCTGTGCTTCTGATGGGTGTCCTGATGCATAATCCAAAGATCTTCTATCCTTTAAATAATAAGGTGCTCGAGGGAGTCATCGGTGTTGTTGCCATAGTGAGCACATATATATGGGCTGCAATGTTGGTTGGCTGGGGAATCATGTGGCTTTTCCTCCTTCCTATCATTATTGTGGCTTTTGGTGCAACAACTTTTGTGTCTTCTCCACTTTTCCCATCTGCGCCATGTGCAAGATGCCTCAAATGTCGTAACATTGAAACAATGAATTTCGTTGATTCCGTTTATGACCATGAATATGAGACATGGCTACGTGAAACCGAATATGTGAAGAAGATCAGTGAGAAGAAACGTAAATTTCAGACTTGGAATGAGGTTACCTGGAGACGTGGAGATGGTAGCACATACAGAACAAGCGAGAATGTGCAGAATCATACTCAAATCATCACAACTTCTCTATACGATGACTATAAGGTGCTGTATAATGTCAAGGTATACCAGAACAATTATAGCTGTGTAGTCTGTGGCCAGCACGAGCATAATTTCTCAGAGAAGTACAAAGAACTTGACAGGAAGTATATGGGTACTCACACTGAAACCACTACTGAAGAAGTGTAGTATAAGGGGAAACAAAAAAATGGGGGCTGTTCTGGATCAGGAACCGCCCCCATGGGTTTTCATAGTTAAGTATCTTTCTGGTTCAAAGATATGTGATGTTCTATAAAACAGATGTTCACTGAGTCAAAATCTGATGAAATTGATTCAGTGAACATCTGTTTGTTGTAGTGCACTTAGAAGCACTTTTTCAGTATTTCGGTGATATTCTGTGATTTACCCATTGTGTAGAAGTGAACTGCCGGTGCTCCGTTTTTCAGGAGCTCCTTGCACTGATTTGCGCACCATTCTGTTCCGATCTGGTAGATTGCGTCCTTGTTTTCCTTGAATTTCGTCATTTCCTGAGTCAGCTCAAGAGGGATGTCAAGTGAAAATGCTTCAGGAAGGACACTGATCTGTTTGAAGGTAGAGATTGGCTTTAGGCCCGGAATGACCGGTACTGTGATACCAGCCTCGCGGCACTTTTTCACAAAGTCGAAATATACCTTGTTGTCAAAGAACATCTGGGTGATCACATAGTCTGCACCGGCGTCAACCTTTTTCTTCAGGTTGGCAATGTCTGTCTCAAGGTTCGGCGCTTCGAAGTGTTTTTCGGGATAGGCTCCTACTCCGATGCAGAAATATCTTTCGTCTGTCTCAAGTCCACGGCTTCTTCTGTATGACGAACTGCCCTGATAGCTGCGGATTCCTTCCACGAGTTCGTTGGCATAACGATATCCTCCGGGAGTAGGGGTGAAGCGCTTTTCGCCTGTCATGCTGTCGCCTCTGAGAGCCACGATGTTGTTGATTCCAAGGAAAGCGAGGTTGTCCAGCCTGCTCTGGATTTCCTCCACTGTATTTCCTCCGCAGATCAGGTGGGGAACCACTTCCACATCGTATTTGGACATGATAGCTGCGCAGACGGTGGTTTCGCTTATCCTGTTGCGGACAAGATGCCTGCTGAAGTTTCCGTCAGCTTCCTCCTTATACTCGAATTCGTCTCTGTGACTTGTTACATTTATATATTTAGGACTGAATTCCATGAATGGAGCGATGCTCTCAAGAAGCTCATCTTTTGTGAGTCCTCTCAGCGGGGGAACGATCTCCAATGATGGATATGCCTTCGTGCTGTTTGCTAAAATTTCGCTTACTTTCATGATCTTTACAGATATTCTTTGGGTTGAGCGGGTGCATTTTTTGCTGAAAGCGCACCTGATCCCCACCTTTATTAGGGTATCGGGAGCGTTTTCCTTGAAAATTGCTACCGGTCCCTTATTCAAGATTCTGCAAACTTACATAAAATTGATTATATTTGTGAAATTATTGAATAAAACAGACACTATATATGGGAAAAGTGATATTGACAGGCGACCGTCCTACCGGAAAACTTCATTTGGGACACTATGTAGGATCGCTTAAGAGAAGAGTGGAACTTCAGAACTCAGGTGAGTTTGAGAAGATTTTCATCATGATTGCAGATGCTCAGGCTCTCACAGACAATGCTGACAATCCTGAGAAGATCCGTCAGAACATCATTGAGGTGGCTCTTGACTATCTTTCTGCAGGTCTTGATCCTGAAAAGGTGACAATCTTCATCCAGTCTCAGGTTCCGGAGCTTTGCGAACTTGCATTCTATTATATGAATCTCGTGACAGTTCAGCGTCTCCAGCGTAATCCGACCGTAAAGCAGGAAATCCAGCTCCGTGGTTTCTCTGAGGGTGATGAGGACGAGAATCAGAACAAGAAGGGACCTCCAGTAGGTTTCTTCACTTACCCTATCAGCCAGGCTTCTGACATCACTGCCTTCAAGGCTACCACTGTCCCTGTGGGTGTCGACCAGGCTCCGATGATCGAACAGACTCGTGAGATCGTTCACAAGTTCAACTCAGTATATGGTGAAACTCTTGTAACACCTGAGATGCTCCTTCCTGAGAATGCTGCATGTCTTCGCCTTCCAGGTACTGACGGCAAGGCCAAGATGAGCAAGTCCCTTGGCAACTGTATCTACCTTTCTGACACATCAAAGGAGATCAAGAAGAAGGTGAACAGTATGTACACTGACCCTGAGCACCTCCAGATCACTGATCCGGGTCATGTCGAGGGTAATGTCGTGTTTACGTATCTTGATGCATTCTGCACAGATGAACATTTTGCAAAGTTCCTTCCGGAATATGCAAATCTTGACGAGATGAAGGATCACTATCGTCGTGGAGGTCTTGGAGACGGAACATGCAAGAAGTTCCTCTTCAATATCATGGAGGACTTCCTTCAGCCGATGCGTGAGCGCCGTGCAGAGTACGAGAAGAATATCCCTCAGGTCTATGAAATTCTCCGCAAAGGATGCGAAGTTGCCCGTGCAGAGGCAGCAAAGACTCTCGACGAAGTCCGCGCGGCCATGAAGATCAACTACTTCGACGATGCCGAGCTCATAGCTGAGCACACAAAGAAATATCAGAAATAACATCCGGACATTAGAACCAGGCAGATAGCTGGGATTTTCGGTATATGATTAAAGGCCGACTGTTTTTGCAGTTGGCCTTTAATCTTTTATGCTCGTGATTGATTGTTTATCTTTCGTCCTATACCTATGATTGTCGAGCTGCTCAATAAAATCTTTTTCGGAGGATACGCTGAGATTTGTTTTTTTTGGGGGGGGAGGCATCGGCGGAGTAGAGATTTTGTATGGTATTGACTGTTAGGTAATTACAATATGATACCTCCGCTGATACCCTCCTTTGACATGGGTATCAGCGGAGTGGGAAATTTGTATTTTACTGAGTGTTAGCAAGTTACGAAATTTGTGGTCCCGCGGTCCTATCGGCCCTGAACCAGAGAGGCAACACTGCCGCCAAAATACGCCAGCCAAAGTAGCCCTGGTGACACAAAAAGAACGAAGCTGACTGAGTCATCAGGCTGATTCATAAGAAGAAAGCGTGATTCAAATCGAATCACGCTTTTAATTTTTACTTGGTCGGAATCCTATCTTTCGTACTCTACTTTTGCACGTACGTCTGCGATAGTCTTCACGTATTCAATTACGTTGTCTCTCATGGTGTCCGCCTTGTATGCTGCGAGTGCTTCCCAGCTTTCAAAGTCTGCGATCATCACTGCATCGTATGAAGTCTTTCCCTCATTTCTGTTGATGCCGATTTCGATTGCTGTCAGACCAGGCACGAGTCCCAGGAGAGACTGATATTTTTCCTTGACATCTTCAGCGAGTTCCTTTGAAGTCTTACCATCTGATGGTTTGAACTTCCACATTACACAATATCTTACCATATCACTTAAGTGTTTAGTGTTATTATTCAAAAACTGAGCACTAATTTAAGAACATTCTTTCACACTACCAAAATATTTGCAATATATTTTTCCGAGAGTTATGATATCAATGATATCCGGAAATATTTATTAAATTTGTAGGTTACATATATAGAAAGGATGCAGGATACATCAAATAGAACGAAGCGTATTGCCAAGAACACCCTGATGCTCTATGTCAGGATGCTGTTCATGATGTTCCTTGGTTTGTATACATCGCGCATCGTTCTTCAGGCTCTTGGGGAGAGTGACTACGGAGTATATAATGTCGTAGGTGGAGTTGTGGCGATGTTCGCCATGATTTCCGGAGCGCTCAATTCTGCAGTATCCCGATTCATTACCTTTGAAATGGGCAAGGGAAGTGAGGCCCAGCTGAATAAGGTCTATTCTACTGCCGTTACCATACAGCTTATTCTGGCTGCAGTGGTTGTGGCGATTGCCGAGCCGGTCGGACTCTGGTTCATCGAAAATGAAATGACCATTGATCCGACGCGAATCCCGGCTGCCCGTATGGTTCTTCATTTCTCCATCCTTGCCTTTGTAATCAACCTGATGAGTGTGCCTCAGATGGCTTCTATCACAGCCCACGAAAAGATGTCGGCCTATGCTGCAATAGGCATCATGGACGGCTCGCTAAGATTCACGACGGCACTCCTGGTCAAGAATTCCACTGGTGACAGGCTTATATATTATGCGGCGCTGATGGCCCTTACTGTGCTGCTTGTCCGCGCGGCGTATGGCGTATATTGCAGACGTAACTTTGAAGAATGCAGATACAGACCGGTCTTTGACCGTCCTCTGATGAAGGAAATGTTCTCATTTGCCGGATGGAACTTCATAGGAGTGACGGCCGGTGTGCTGAGAGATCATGGTGGTAATATCCTCGTCAACGTTTTCTCCGGATCAGTTGCTGTAAACGCTGCCCGCGGTGTTGCCCTTCAGCTCAGCAATGCGGTGCAGAGTTTTGTAACCAACTTCATGACTGCTGTAAATCCGCAGATAACCAAGTCTTATGCAGCCGGGGAGACGGAATATATGTTCTCTCTGATGCGCAAGTCGTCGAGGATGGCATACTATCTTCTTTTGATTATCGCCCTTCCTGTCCTCTTCAATATGGAAGCGCTTCTGGATCTCTGGCTTGATGATGTGCCTCAGATGTCAGTGGGCTTTGGCCGTCTTTTCCTCATCCTTGCACTCAGCGAATCTCTCTCCGGCCCTCTGATGACCGGCATGCTGGCAACAGGCAAGGTGCGCAACTACCAGATCTTCGTAGGAGGACTCATAATGCTGAATTTCCCTGCTTCGTATATTTTCCTCAAGGCAGGTTTCGGACCTGAGGTGACTGTGATCGTGGCGATAGTGATATCCCAACTGTGCCTTTTTGCAAGGTTGTATATGCTCAGAAAGACGATGGATTTCCCTGTAAGACAGTTCCTTGCAAGGGTTTATTTCAATATTTTGAAGGTTACTGCAGTTGCTGCTGCTGTTCCTTTTGCTCTCATGTCTGTCGGAGAATGCAGCTTGCTTGGTTTTGTCTTCCGTGTTATGGTATGTGTCCTTTGTGCCGGACTCTCAATTCTTTTCATCGGCTGCTCTCGCAGTGAAAGACAGGAGTTGACTCAGATGTTATTTAGGAGGATCCGCAGATGATAAAGATTGTAGATCCTTCAAAATGCTGTGGCTGTTCAGCCTGCGTGAATGTGTGTCCGCATGCTGCCATTTCGATGCAGCCGGATAAGCTTGGCTTTCCATATCCGGTGGTGGATATGGACAACTGTGTGGACTGCGGCCTCTGCGATGCTGTGTGTGCATTCGTGCCGGATGTTTCAGCGGCTCAGACAGTGCCGAATGACACAAAGGTAGAGGTGCTCGCAGCAAGGCATGATGATGCAGATATCCTTACGCAGAGCCAAAGTGGAGGAGCATTCTCAGCAATTGCAGTGCAGGTTCTGAATGATGGTGGAGTAGTATATGGAGCTGCTTTTGATCAGTCGCATCTTGTGCGTCATATCAGGGTTGACTCTGTTGAAGGACTGTCTGCACTCAGGGGAAGCAAATATGTCCAGAGTGATCTTTCGGATATTTTCAGACAGGTAAGGTCCGACCTTAGGAGCGGCATCAAGGTGCTCTTCTGCGGCACCCCATGTCAGGTGGCAGGACTCAGGTCATATATTCCCGTAACGATGCAGGACGGACTTTATCTTGTTGATTTTGTGTGCCACGGAGTGCCTTCGCCTGCTGTTTGGAAGGATTATCTTGCCTATATGAGCCGTCGTGGAACAATCCTCAAGGCATGTTTCAGGGATAAGCAGGTGGGTGGTTGGAAGAAGCATACGGAGACATTTACATACGCTGACGGCACCAGAAAGGTGGCAGATTCGTTCAGAGTGCTGTTCTATAAGAATATAATGCTGCGCCACAGCTGTGCGGTCTGTCCATATGATATATTGAATCATAAGTCGGATGTGACGATTGCAGACTTTTGGGGAGTAGATGAGGTCCTGCCGCATTTGGATGGAACCGAGGGAACTTCTATGGTTGTATGCAATACGACAAAAGGTCAGGAACTGATCGGGAAGGCAAGCACCGTGATGACCACAGAGTCGGCAGTTCTGGATTTTGATTTCATGTCACGACGCAATCCGAATCTTGTCCGCCCTGCCACCATATATAAGGACAGGGCAAGGTTCGAGGAGGAATATGCCCGTAAAGGCTTCCTGCATGTTGCCCGACGCTGGGGTGACCTTGGTCTGAGGTACCGCCTCTGGCTCATGAAGAAATATATCATGAAATTGGCAGGCAGGTCCTGAGAGATTAAGGAATATAAGTTGATTGAAGATGAAGATAGGAATACTGACATTTCATAGAGCCCATAACTATGGCGCTGTGCTTCAATGTTATGCTCTTCAGGAGATACTGAAGGGCATGGGCCATGATGTGGAGGTGATTGATTACCGCCAGCAGTGGATCGAGGACTTCTATGATCTGTTCGGCTGGAATATGATCAGGAGGAACTCCGGTTCACCATCGCAACTGTTCAGACACCTCAAGGGCAATCTGAAAAAATGGCTGCTGGCACCTGCAAAGGCAAGGAACTTCCATGATTTCAGGGAGCAGTTCCTTAATCTGTCATTGCCTTGCATGGATATGCTTCCTCAGACATACGACTGTTATCTCATCGGCAGCGACCAGCTCTGGAGTCTGCATTGCCTTGGAGGAGAACTTGATCCAAAATATCTTGGAGATTTCGAGCGTCCTGCCGGATGCAGACTGGCCGGATATGCGATCAGTGCAGATATGAACTCTGTGCAGCAGTCTGCAGACATTCTGAAGGACCGTGTACCTGCCTTTGATGCTCTGTCAATGCGTGAGGCTGAAGTTGCGCAGGCAGTGGAGCAGATCACAGGATGCCGGTGCGAGGTCTGTCTGGATCCTACTCTTCTTGGCGACGCCTCCCTTTGGAATCCGTTGATGACAGCTGTGGAAAAGGAAGAATATGTGCTTATGTATGAAGTGCGCTGGAATCCTCAGACCAAAGGACTTCTTCGCAGGAAGGCTGAGGAACTTGCAGCCGCAGTCGGACCTCATTGTAAGGTGATTGACCTGACCCGGGTGAATCGTCCTGTGACAGAGTTTGTGTCGCTTTTCAAGAATGCCTCACATGTAGTGACGACTTCTTTTCACGGTATCGTCTTTTCAATAATATTCGGTACCCCTTTCTATGCCTTTCCTCTTTGGGGCGGCTATGATCTGAGATATATCGAGCTCTTGAAATCCCTTGGTGCCGAGGACTGCGTGGTGTCGTTCGATACTGAGATGAAACCGAAAGTTATGGATTTTGCTCCTATAAGATCTGCACTTGAACAAAGGAGAAAGGAGTCGATGGAGTTCCTGAATAAAGTTTTGAGCAATGACTAATATATCTATAATCATACCGGTATATAACGCATCTGAAAGTCTTGACAGGTGCGTGTGCAGTGTCCTGGAACAGACTTATCCTTCTTTTGAGGTCGTTCTTGTGGACGACGGCAGCACAGACGGTTCCTCAGCCATATGCGACCGATATGCCTCTGAAGATACTCGTGTCGTGGTAATTCATAAGACTAACGGCGGGGTGAGCTCAGCACGCAATGCAGGAATTGATGCTGCATCCGGAGAGTTTCTTATGTTCCTTGATGCGGATGATGTGTTGAGCCTGGATGCTCTTGACCTGATGTCTGCCAAAGATGCTGATATGGTCCTGGGGGGCTTCAGAAAGGTGGTTTCCGGCCGTACAAGTTATGTGAGGGTGCCTAAGTGCGACAAGATATATAAAGGTATCGGTCAGATCTGCGATTTCTTCGACGATAATATCGGAGTGAAGGATAGTTACATGCTGAACTCATCATGTTTCAAGCTTTATCGCAGAAAGATCCTGATGGACAATGGTCTGCGTTTTGACGAAGCTTTGAAGTACGGCGAAGACAAGATGTTTGTGTTCAGCTATCTGAATCATGTGGACTCAGTAAGGACTGTCGATTCTATAGTATATGATTATGTGCTGGTGGAGGATTCTCTCAGCAGCGATGTCAGCTCTGATATCCATCTGAAACAGGTCTTTCTTCTTCTTGATGAATATATCCCGTTGCTTCAGACCCTGATTTCAAGATATGCCGGCAGCGCAAGATTGCGAAGCCTGTATCATGTGGATGTGGTGTCAAGATATATTGCGAGAATCCTGACTGTTTTCGCGTCTCGAAAGTCAGAACTGATGACCGTTGAGAGCATAGTCCTTCTATATTCCTACATGAAGGAAGACAAGGACCTGGGCATCTTCTCAGTACGTCCTATGCAGATTCCGAATATACTGCTGTATCGTATCGGAAAACCGGAATTCACATGCTCGTTCTACTCCTTCACGTCGAGCATCTGCAGATATATCTCCTGCAAGTGATTCATTACGTGATCAGGAAGATATTCCTTCACGTTGACCAGACTCTGAGATCCTTCGCTTTCAATCAGTGAAGGATTTTTTATATATCGTTCCATAGCTTCCCAGATTTCAACCTCGTTGCCAGGGGTGACAAGTACTCCATTGCTGTTCACGACCTCAGGAATACCGCCTACCGGTGTGGAAATGATAGGACAACCATAGCTCATGGCCTCCAGAATGCTGATCGGGAGTCCCTCGTTGAATGATGGGAGTATATATACGTCAGCTTCGTTCAGAAGTCTCAGCTTCTTATCTCCGCTTACCCATCCTTCAAATCTCACGATACCTTCGAGTCTGTTTTCCTTGATTGCGTCAAGAAGTTTCTGTTCATTCTTGTTGCCGCCAATGATCAGTTCCATCCTTCCAGCTGCTTCTTCGTGATGTGCCGCTAATGCGCGCAGGATGTCAAAAACACCTTTTCTTTGTCCGATCTCACCCATGAAGAGAAAACGTACTTTTCCGTCTTTTTTCTTTGCCTGCGGTATAGGGGTCGGTTCTGGGGTTATGTTGTGCAGGATTGTAATCTTGTCTTGTGCCACTCCGATTGTCTTGAACCATTCTTTCCAGGATTCAGAGAGGACAATCAGTCTGTCGACGCTTTGCAGGGTGTCCAGAATCCTTGACTTGTCTTCGGATTCGTTGTAGAAGTCCTTGAAGCGGCTGGCATGGATGTGCATGATCACCTTTCTTCCGAATCTCTTGGCGAGTCCGGTCAGCTGGGAGTTCCTTTTGAATGAGCCGTCTGCAGCAGTATGCAGATGGACGATCCTGGCGTCCTTGTCGAAAGCCATTCTGAATGCAAGACGCAAATATGATGTCAGGAACCACCAGCCTTTGATCAACTTTCCACCTGTCTTATATATAGGATAATACTGAAGCCCGTCGATATGGTTGCTCCAGTAGCTGACAACTGCTGAAATGCCGCCCGGATGACTGTTCTTGTAATAGTCGCCGGCCATCAGTACTCTTCTGGATATGTTTCTGCCGATTTTCACCATACTTCTCTTGTTTATTTTTGCTGTTTCTGTTCCTGTTTCTGTTCCTGTTTCTGTTACCGTTTCGGAGGTTATTGCAGTCTATTTTGTACTGGATCTAAGACTGCGCGGAAGGGGAGCGTTGAACTTCAGGGTCTTGCCAGTCCAAGGATGGATGAACGCCAGCCCCTGCGCATGAAGTGCAAGACGGCCGAACGGGTTGGTCTGTGCTCCGTATTTTCTGTCGCCTGCAATCGGGTGACCGATGTACTGTGAATGAACGCGGATCTGGTTCCTTCTGCCGGTCTCGAGGTTGAATTCCACTTCCGTGTACGGTTTGCCGTCAATGCTCAGTTCTTTGACCTTCCTGCAATGACTTGAAGCATATTTCCAGTCCTTGCGTGGTGGTTTGGCCGGCGTGTCACCCGGACGCATATCATAGCAATGAACCATCAGCGACTTCTGGTTCTCGTACATCCATGTCTCGATATATCCCTCCTCGCTCTCGATCTGTCCCTCAAGAATCGCCACATACCTTCTTTCCTGCACCGCGTCCTCCCAGTTGTCCATCAGGGCGCGCTTGGTCTCCTCGTCCTTGGCA